>Ga0209655_10000004_pt1 | contig 87651 bp, 65 predicted proteins | sample BogFormECP03_OM2_FD_188236 | JGI IMG/M metagenome (GOLD analysis project Ga0209655, IMG submission 188236) | Bog forest soil microbial communities from Calvert Island, British Columbia, Canada - ECP03_OM2 (SPAdes) (version 2) | ecosystem: Environmental > Aquatic > Freshwater > Wetlands > Bog ...
GCCACTTGCGAACTAGGCGAGATGAAACTGAACCTCGGTCAATCTTTCCAGGAAACCAAGCGCGAAGGCGACGCCGCAAAGGGTTTTCAATTCACTGTGGCCACAGTGCATCCCTCGCCTGCCTTGAACGCGTGGGAGAGATTGCTACCAGAGCCGCCGCCGTTGCTGGCCGTGCAGCAGGAAGTCAGCGTCAGCGGTTACAAATTTACGGTCGCGGTTCCCGTAACGCATATCGCCGCGAATTCCACGAGCGTGGACCGCGTCGCCGTCCGCATAGTGCCCGCTTATACGTTGAAAGTGGAACCGAGACAGGCTCTCGAAGTGTTGGGGAAACCCGGGAAATCATTTGATGTTTTGCTGAGAGTGCACTCCTACGCAACCCAAGCGAGCAAAGTTTCCGTCGGGCTGGACGTGCCCGACGGATTCAAGGCGAGTGCGCCAATGGAACTTGCGTTCGATGGCGCGGGCGACAAGTACGCGAAACTGACGGTGACTTCGCCCAACAAACTGGCGGCAGGGAAATACGCGATCACCGCTTATGCCAAACGGGGCGAAGAAAAATTCTCCACGTCTCTGGAGCCGCTGCCTTCGCTGCCGACGCAGTTCTGGAGCGAGCCCGCGCAGTGCGTGGTGCACGCGTTTGATCTGAATGTGCCGCCAAATCTGCGCGTCGGCTACATCACCGCGGAAGGCGAACCTATTCCAGAAGCGCTCCGTACGCTGGGAATTCAGGTGGACGCACTCGACGCACAGGCACTGGCCTTTGGCGATCTGTCCAAATTCAGTGCCATCGTGGTCGGGGTCCGCGCGTATGAGTTGCGTCCCGAGCTTCCCGGCGCCAATCAGAGGCTACTCGAGTACGTCTCGAACGGGGGCACGCTGGTGGTGCAATACAACCGGGACTTCGCGTGGAACAAGGCCCAATATGCTCCCTACCCGGCAAAAATTCTGAACGGCCCGGCTGGCGGGCTGCCGCGCATCACGGATGAAAATTCGCCGGTTAAATTTCTCAAGCCGGACGACCAGCTCCTGAACCACCCGAACAAAATCACGCAAGAGGATTTCAAGGGCTGGGTACAGGAGCGCGGCCTCTACTACTGGACGCAGTTCGATCCGAAATACACGGCGCCGCTGGCCATGAACGATCCTGGCGAGCCCGACCTAAATGGCGCGCTGGTTTACACGCCGTATGGCAAGGGAATGTACATCTACACGGGAATTGCGTTCTTCCGGCAAATTCCCGACGGCGTTTCCGGGGCGTACCGGCTCTTTGTAAACCTGATCAGCGCAGGCCGCTAAACAGAATCGAAGCCGCACCTGCGGGAAGGGCCGCAGCCTGCCTGGACCTTTCCGACAATCAGGAACCGTGCGAGTAAATCAACTGGACACAGCGCTGCCGCGCGCAAAGCGGCGTGCTATCCTCATCCACCGGGGGTCGAAAACGCATGAAAAATTATTTTCCCACGCATTTTGCCGGCAGCTTGAGCCGCGCCGCAGCCGCGCTCCTGATCGGAGCAGCCCTTTTGCTTGCCTGCGGTTCGCCGGCCGCGGCGCAGAAAAAAAAGAAAAACGACACGCCGCCCTCAGACAATAAGCTGCCCATGAGCGATGAGCAGCAGATTGACTACAACATTTCCGAAATGCTGGGCGCGTGGCAGCTCGGCGACACGGAAAGAATGCACAAGGATTACGCCGACGACGTTGCGGTGGTCAACGGTATCTGGGCGCCGCCGGTCTTCACCTGGGCGAGCTATCTTGCGGCCTATCAGCAGCAGCGCGCGCGCATGCAGCAGGTGCGCATGGACAGGTCCAACACGTACATCAAGCTGGAAGGAAACGTTGCCTGGGCCTGCTACCAGTGGGATTTTTCAGCGGTCGTGGACGGGCAGCCTTCGGTGGCGCGCGGGCAAACCACGCTCATTTTTGAAAAAAGGAATAATCAGTGGCTGATCGTTCACAACCACACTTCCGCAGTGCCAACGAATCCGCCGACTCCGCCCGCCAACACGCCGCAAATCACGCAGCCCCAACCACACACTCCCGCGGGGCAATAGAAGACGGGCCGTTCGTGCCGGCTTCCCTCCGCGGACTAGAAATTCTTCAGCCCGTTGTAAAGCCAAATGCCGGCGAGCAACAGCAGCAGTATTCCGGAAGCGATACCGCTGGTCATCAGTGGCCGCGAGAGCATCTGGATCTTCGTGACGATTTCCCGCTGTTCACGGGCCATCTGCCCTTCTGCGGAGCCGATAAAGATCTGATCGTCCTCATGGCTGGCGAGAAGGGCCCGCCGGATCAAAAGCAGCATGAAGATGGCGGTGACAACTCCCCAGGCTACGAGTACATACAAGATGGGACCTGTTAGTCTGCTGATTTCCATGGCTACCTCCCGCTGGAACCGATACGCGGCGCCCACTTTGCGCGGGTTGGGAAGGGGTAAAACCGCGTTCTAAAGCGGAGTATAGCACCATAGATTTGAAATTCCAGTCGTAACTATAAAAGAAACTGATGGCGAAGGGCTTCTCAAGGTGAGGGATTTTCCTTGGGATAACGGAGGCTAAATGACTGATTCTTCTAAAGTTGCCATTGTGACGGGCGCGGCGCAGGGCATTGGGCGGCGTACCGCCGAGGTCCTGGCGGAACGGGGCTTTGCCTTGGCGCTCAGCGACCTTCGCCAACCGCACGACACGCGGCGGTCGGTGCAAGAGCGCGGCGCCGAGGTTCTGGAATTTGCCGGCGATATCTCCGACGAAGGAGTCGTCACGCGATTTGCTGCGGCAGTTAAGGAGCGCTGGCAGCGCGCCGACGTGCTCGTCAACAACGCGGGGATCAGCTTCATCGCCGCTGCGGAAAATGTGTCCGCAGCGGAGTTCCGGCGAGTGCTGGAGATAAATCTCCTCGCGCCGTTTCTGCTGGCCAAAGCGTTTGGCACTATGATGCTCGCGCAGCGTTCCGGGAGCATTGTCAACGTAGCGTCCGTCGCGGGGTTGGTGGGTATCGCCGATCGCGTGGCCTACAACTCGTCCAAGCACGGATTAATTGGACTGACGCGAACGCTGGCCGCCGAATGGGGCGGACGCGGAGTTCGCGTGAACGCAGTTTGTCCTGGATGGGTCAAGACGGAGATGGATGTGGCCGATCAAGCGGGCGGCGGCTACACGGATGCGGACATTACCGGGCGCGTCCCAATGGGGCGATTCGCTTCGCCCGAGGATATTGCCAACGCCATCGCGTTTTTGGCCGACTCCAGCCAAAGCGGCTTCGTGAACGGACACGCCCTCGCCGTCGATGGCGGCTGGACAGCCGATGGGAGTTGGGAATCGCTTAGCCTCCGCCATCGCTAGATTCTCGGCTCTCTCTCGTGTGCCGTGGCCCAGCGGTTCGCAGGATTGAGCGCCGAACCGGCATGCCCGCTCCTTCGCCAGCCTTCCGCGCGGCTGTCTGCACGTGGTAGAATCGCCTGGCAGTGCGGTCATGGCGGAACTGGCAGACGCGCAGGTCTCAGAAGCCTGTGGTAGAAATACCGTGGTGGTTCGACTCCACTTGGCCGCACCAACTCTTATCCCCTTGCTTCGGAACCGTTTGTCGAATATTCCTTCGGCCACCAGAATTCAATTGCTTACACTTTGCGGCTTGAGGTCGAGCGTCTTGCGAATTGTCTTGCTGAGGCTTGTGAGGTTATAGGGCTTCTGAAGGACTTGGGCTCCCTTTTCCAGCAGGGAAATGAGGGAAGCCGCTTCGGCAGTGTACCCGGTGGTGAAGATGACCTTGACGTCGGGGCGCAATGCCGCCATTTGCGCGTAAGCATCCGGACCGCTCAGCTTGGGCATTACGACATCCATAAGCACCAAATCGATCTGACCACCCTTTGCCTCAAACACCTCGAGGGCTTCCGAGCCGTCGCCGGCCAAAATTGTGCGATAGCCAAGCGCCTGAAGCATTTCCTGGGCGGAATCGCGAAGGCCGTCATGATCGTCGACCACCAGAATAGTTTCATGGCCTCCAGCGTGCTTCTCTTCTCGGGAAGCCTCGCGCGGCTCGTGAACGCCGGCGTCAGCTTTTAGGTAGACGCGGAAGGACGTGCCCTTTCCCGGTTCGCTGTAGACGTGAACAAATCCCTCGTGCTGCTTCACGACGCCGTACACCGTGGCCAGGCCGAGTCCGGTTCCGCGTCCCAGTTCTTTCGTGGTGAAGAAAGGCTCAAAAATGCGTTCGAGGGTGTCGGCGTCCATACCAGAACCGTTGTCGGAAACGGAGAGCAACACATAACTTCCCGGGCGGCTGTGCGGGTGCGTGCCGCAGTATTCGGTGCCGATTTCCACGTTTTGCGTTTCAATGATCAGGCGGCCGCCTTTCGGCATGGCGTCGCGCGCGTTCAGGCAAAGATTCATCAGCACCTGCCCGATTTGCGTGGAGTCCGCCTCGGTCACGCGCAGATCCTCGGCACTCAGAACTCGTATTTCGATGTCGGCCCCAATGACTTTCGAAAGAAAGCTCATCTCCTCTTGCACCAGAATATTCAGGTTGACCTTGCGCGCCTGCAGAATCTGGCGGCGGCCAAAGGCCAGCAGTTGGCCGGTGAGTTTCGCGGCGCGCTGAGATTGCTCGCGGATCTTCTGGAAACGTTGCTGCAAGCGGCTTCCGGGCGGGGCCTCGTCAAAGCCCATTTCGGCCCAGCCCATAATCGCGCCAATCATATTGTTGAAATCATGAGCCACGCCGCCGGCCAGCCTGCCGATGGCCTCAAACTTCTGAAGCTGTTGCACGTGTAGTTCCAGGCGTTTGCGAGAAGTACGTTCCTCCGCGTCGCGCATTTCGCGTTGCACAGCGGGCACCAGCCGCTTCAGGCTGTTTTTCATGAGGTAGTCTTGCGCGCCATTTCGCATGGCGTTCACGGCCGTTTCTTCCCCGATGGTTCCAGAGACAAAAATGAACGGCACATCGGGACGTTTCTTCCGGACGAGCGCGAGCGCATCCACGCCCGAAAAGTGCGGCATGGAAAAATCAGAAATAATGATGTCCCACTCCTTCCTCTCAAATGCCCTCTGCAGTTCTTCGGCGGTTTCCACCCGTTCGAAGTCCACTGCATAGCCACCGCGGCGGAGCTCGCGAATGATCAGGTCGCCGTCATCCGCGGAGTCCTCTGCGAGAAGCACGTGGAGCGGAACGCCCATCTAGGTTCTCCGGACTGGCGCAGGCTCATTTAGAACCAGCCAATAGAGGCTGAGCTGGCGGATGGCTTCGCGGAATTGGTCGAAGTCCACGGGCTTGCGGACATAACTGTTGGCGCCCAGCCCATAGCCGTTCAGTCGGTCTTCCTCCTCGTTGGACGACGTTAGAAGGACCACGGGAAGGAGCTTGGTCCGCGGATCGGCGCGTAGTCGGCGCAGAACTCCCAGGCCGTCCAGCTTGGGGAGTTTCAAATCGAGCAGAATTACCTGCGGCTCGACGCTCGTGTCTCGATCGACGTAAGCGCCTTCGGCAAAAAGATACTCGAGGGCTTCGACGCCGTCTCGAGCAACGGCAATCTCATTCAATATGTTGTTCTTCTTTAGCGCCCGCACCATGAGTGCTTCATCATCTGGATTGTCTTCCACAAGAAGAATGATTTTTTCTTTCATCACGCCTCTCCTTTACGAATTCTCTTTTTCCAATGTGAAGTAAAAAGTCGCGCCCTGCCCGGCCCAGGCTTCCGCCCAAACGCGCCCGCCGTGGCGATTGATGATTCGCTGGACCGTGGCCAGCCCGATACCGGTTCCGGGGAATTCGCTCATGGCGTGGAGCCGCTGGAAAGCGCCGAAGAGGCGCTCTGTGTAGGCCGGGTCAAACCCGGCGCCGTTGTCGCGGACAAAAAACGCCGAGCTTCCGTTGCTCTGGGTTTTTCCAAACTCGATGCGCGCGGCATCGCGCTTCGAAGTGAATTTCCAGGCGTTACCCAGAAGATTTACGAGAACAACGCGCAGAAGATGCGAATCCGCCTTCGCTTCCAGACCTTTCTCGATTGAACATTCGACGTGGCGTTCCGGTTGCGTTTTCTGAAGTTCCTCGATGACTTCCTCGGCCGCCGAACTCACGTCGACTTTCTCGAGACGCATGCTGGCACGCGTTACCTTAGAAAGATTGAGAAGGTCGTCAATCAGCATGCCCATGCGCTGTGTCGCCGCGCGAACGCGATCGAGGTTCTTCTTTCCCTCGGCATCGAGCTTCTCGGAGTAATCTTCCAGCAGCGCCAGGCTGAAACCGTCGATGGTGCGCAGGGGGGCGCGCAAGTCGTGAGAAACGGAATAGCTGAAGGCTTCCAGTTCCTTGTTTGCCGCGTTCAGCTCCGCGTTCGAGTGCGCTAGATCCTGCTGTTGGCGCACTAGCGCAGCTTCCGCACGCTTCCGTTCGGTGATGTCGCGGGTGATCTTTCCAAAGCCGTAAAACTGTCTCTTTTCATCGTGCAATGCCGTAATCACCACGCTGGCCCAGAAGCGCGTGCCGTCCTTGCGCACCCTCAAGCCTTCTTCTTCATAGCGTCCTTGCTCTCTGGCCATCTTGAGTTCCAATGCGGGTTTGCCCGCCTTTATATCTTCTTGCGGGTAGAAGCGGGAGAAATGCTGGCCTAAGATTTCTTCTGCCGAATATCCCTTAATGCGCTCGGCCCCCTGGTTCCAGCTGGCTACGTGCCCTTCCGGATCGAGCATGAGGATGGAGTAATCCTTGGTTTCTGAAACAAGCAGACGGAAGCGGTCCTCGCTCGCGCGAAGCTTTTCCTCGTATTGCTTGCGCAGTGTGACGTCGCGAATAGCGCTGGAAACCAGCGTCCCCTCGCTGGTTTCCAGGGGGCTGAAACTGATTTCCACTGGAAACTCGGTGCCATCTTTACGCAGGCCATACAATTCCAGGCCAGCGCCCATTTCGCGCTTTCTCGCTGATTCGAAAAAGCTTCGCCGATGTCCTCCGTGTTTCCCTCGAAATCGCTCGGGCACCAGGATATCGACGGACTTCCCCACCACTTCCTCTCGCGGGTACCCGAAGAATTTCTCCATCTGTGCGTTCACAAGCTCGATGCACCCTTCGCGGTTGACAATCACCATGGCGTCCGGCGCGGCTTCCAGGAGCCCGCGGAACTTGTTCTCGGCTTTCCTTCGTTCCGTCACATCACGAATGGCGGCCAATGCGACCACGCCTTCGTCTGCCTGGATAGGGCTCAAGCTGATCTCCACAGGAAACTCACTGCCATCTTTGCGAAGCCCGAACAGCTCCAGCCCCGCTCCCATCTCCCGGTTCTTAGGCGCTTGGAAAAAGCTCTTCCGGTGACCGTCGTGGTTTCCGCGAAATCTCTCCGGCAGCAGCAAATCGACGGACTTCCCCAACACCTCCGACTTGGAGTAGCCGAACACGGTTTCCATCTTTGCGTTCGTCAGCTCGATGCAACCCAGCTTGTTTACGATGATCATGGCATCCGGAGCCGCTTCCAGCAGGTCGCGAAACTTCTTTTCGTCCCGTTTTACCTGCGTGATGTCGCGGTTGCTCACCAGGAAGGCGATGGGTTTGTCTCTAGCGTCCGTCCGCAATGCCCAGCGGCTGGAAATAAGTAGTTTGGCGCCATCGCGCCTGGTGTGGGTCAGCTCGCCTTCCCAAAAACTTTTTTCGAAGATCTCGGCCTCGATGTCTGCAAAAGGCTTCGGGAAGATCGTTAGCAGAAGTTCGTGGGCCTTTTTGCCGCGGACCTCTTCTCTTTGCCAGCCGTACAATCTCTCCGCTGCTCTATTCCAGAAGAGAATCTTTCCCTCCAGATTTCGGACGTACATCGCGTCATGCGTCAAGTCCAAAAGTTCCGCGTTTTCGCGGTAGTTCGCTTCACTGGTGCGAAGGTCGAGTTCCAGTTCCCGCCGCTCACGCACTTCTTTTTCGAGCCTGGCATTGGATTCGATCCACTGCCTGCTACTCGGGATATCCAGCGCTTGCGGCACGACTCTGACCAGCAGGGCAGCCGTGCCGACTGAGGCGGCTGCGGTGATGGCTTTTATCCCTCCCGCAAGCCAATATTGCGCGTGCCACAAATTCCAGATTTCCATCAAATGCGTCGTGCCGCACGCTATGATGAACAACCCGAAAAGGCCAAACATCCAGCTGAACGGCAAGTCCTTGCGCCTGAGGATAAACCGCAGCAGGATGAGAGGAATGGCGAAGTAAGCCAGCGTGATGAGGAGGTCCGACAGTACGTTCAACCACACCAATCCGGTATTCCACTGGTAACAGAAACCGTGCGGCTGGAATCCGCCGGAACCCAACAACTGCTTGAAGAATTCCATGGTCCCTCTACTGCGGACATGCACCGTGCAGCTACCACTGGCTTCGGGAGCGGTTTCCGCGTGATGGAGAGAGCGCTTCCATCTGTATGCAAGGCTGGCGGCGAAGTCGGTACCTGCCGCTTAGAGCCGAAACGGGAATTTCAGGAAGGGACCTCTATTGTTGCGCAATGGCACGCCGTGTCAAGCGTGCGGAAGTTCGCAGTTCCTTTGGGTAACCTGCCTCCGTGTCTCGTATGCCTACGCGTACTTTGCGCGATGTTTGCTGCTTCTTGAACTTTTTCTCGACACCATGCGCTCACGCAGTCTTGGGTGCGCACGAAGTAGCGTGCAAGGCTATTCCACCCGAAGCATCGAAGCCGGGTCAATACGCACCGCTTGAATCACCGGCCGCAGCGCGGCCAGCAACGCTCCAGCGAGAATCGCCACCGCCGGCAAAGCTAGCATCTGCAAATCGGTGGCCCTCACTTGATAAAACAGCGTCTCGACATACTTCACCGACGCCATCCCGAGTCCCAGCCCGGCCGCCGCGCCAACAAGCACCATCGCAAACACATCCGTCGTCACCAGCCGCGCAATTCCCCCGGCCCGTGCCCCAACCGCAATGCGAATCCCAATCTCGCGTCTCCGCTGCACCACGGAATAATGCATCACGCCATACAATCCAATTCCCGCAAGTATCAGCGCCACAACCGCAAAGAAAAGCGCCAGTGTCGCCAGCAATCGCTCGCGAACTGTTTGCGACTGATTAATTTCCATCTGCGTCCGAATCCGGCTCACGCGAAATTCCGGCCGTGCTCGCGGCACTTCCTCTCGCAGCACCGCCGCAAGCGCTCTCGGATTTGCAATCGAAGTACGCACGAGAAACGCGCCCTGGCTTTTCCCCTTCATCCCCTCAGCTGCGCGGAATGGCACGTACAACTGCGGCAAAATCGGCTCGCGCACATTCTTGTAGCGGACGTCCCCCGCCAAGCCCACAATCTGGTATTTCAGGCGCACACCTTCGTCCATCACCAGCTCAAAGGACTGCCCGACAGGTCTTCCCCCTGCGAAATAAATATTGGCAAAGGTCTGGTTAACAATCGCGGAGCCTGGATGCACATCGTTCAGACGGAAATCTCTTCCATCGAGCAGCGGAATCTTCATCGTTTCCAGCCAGCCCGGAGAAGCAGCGCGCATGTAGCTCAAAACACCGTTCGGCACCTCTCCGTGAATCGAAACGGAATTGTTCCAGCTGAATCCCCCAAGCAGCGGCTGATCCGCCACTGCCACCATCTCAACTCCGGGAACCGCTCGCAAATGTTCCGCCGTCTGCTCCCAGAACTCCGGCGGCTGCGGAAGTTTCGCAACCGTGTCCAGTACAAGAAGCCGGTCCGCGGAAAAACCGGTGGGTTGATGCGACAATCGCTGGAACGTGGCCACAAAAAGTCCCGCCACGAACAGCACGAGAAAACAAAACGCCACCTGCACCGCAATCAGCGCATGCATCAACCGTCGCCGCGAGTGCGGATCCTCTCCGCCTTTCAAAGCGCTCACTGGGTTAACAGCCGAGGCTCGCAGCGCCGGCGCCAATCCAAATAACAATGTCACGGCAAGCGCAAGCGCTACTCCAAATCCCAAAACTCTCCAATCCGCGGGAAGCAGCAATCGCGCCGGATTGTCCGGCGGATTGATCATGCTCACCACAAACGGTCCCGACCACCACGCAAACACCGCGCCGATGGCCGCAGCCAGCACGGCCAACCACGCACTCTGCACAAGGACTAGTTGCACCAGCCGCCACCGCCCGCCGCCAATCGAGACGCGCACCGCCATCTCGCGCGTCCGCGCCGCGGCCTGCGCGGTCATCAGGTTCGCCACGTTCGCGCACGCAATCAGCAGCACCAAACCCACCAGCACTCCCAAAACCATGAGCGGCTGCCGCGTGCCAGACTGCAAATCAGAAACGCCGGTGCCCGCGTGCTCAAGCAGCAATTTCTGATTCAGGTAGGTATCAATAGTTTCCTGAGTCATTCCGAGGAAGCCCTTGGCGCGCTCTTCTTCGAACGCCCGGGAAGTTGCCTCCAGTTTCTGCCGCATCGGTTCCATCGCCGCGTCTGGTTTCACCTGCGCCAGCGTCCGGTGCCACGTCCAGTCTTTGTGTGTCACGCCAGGGTGCATCATCGTCGGCAAAAAGATGTCCACGATCGTCCCCGGCTCCGTCCCGCTGAACGGGGCCTCCGCTACGCCCACAATCTCGTAAAGATCGTTGTCCATATGAAACGTGCGTCCAATCACCGCAGGGTCTTGCCCAAAGCGATGCAACCAATAGTCGTGCGAAATCACTGCGTAGGGATGCGCTGCAGGCTTCAAATCATCGTTTTCGGTCAGCACTCGTCCCAGGGCAGGCCGTATTCCCAGCGAACTGAACATCCATCCGGAAACATATTGCATAGACGCTTTTTCGATTTCCGCATCCGATTTGTAAGTCAAATCTCCCGGCTCGGCATACGAAACGGCGATCAACTCCGCTTGACCCTTCACCGTCGCGCGCATCAACTGAAAATCCGGATACGCCCAACCATCAAAATCCTGCGGTTTGCCGTCCGGTCCAATTCCCTGGCGCGACAAATCATAGAGCCGCTCCGGGTTCGCCACCGGCAAAGACCGCAGTAGCAGCGCATCAATCAGACGAAACGCCGATGTGCAAGCTCCAATTGCCAGCGCCAGCGAAAGAATCGCAGCGGCAGATGTCACTTTTGCCTTCACAAGTTGCCGCCAGCCGAAAACCGCATCCGCCCGCAGCGATTCCAGCCACGCAAACAGCCGCACATCCCGGCTGTTCTCGCGATGCCGCATCGCCGAACCAAAAGCTCGTCGGGCTTCAACCGGATCACGCCCCTCGGCAATCGCTTCTTCGACATGCGACTGCATTTCTTCATCAATCTCGCGATTCAATCGTTCGACGCGAAACACGTTCACAATCCGTGACCACACCGACATTTCAAGCCTCCCGCAAAACGCGATTCACGGCCAAACTCACCGCGTGCCAACGCGACTCTTCCGTTCCAAGTTGCTTTTTTCCCAAAGCCGTTAACTCATACAAACGCGCCCGCCGCCCGGTCTCTTTCGTAATCCATTCGGCGCGAATCCATTTGGCCTCTTCCATCCGGTGCAAAGCTGGGTAGAGCGACCCTTCCTCGACACGCAGCACTTCGCCGGAAATGTCCTGAATCGCCGACATAATCGCGTAGCCGTGCAAACGCGGCCGCCGCGAGAGTATTTTCAAGACGAGCAAATCCATCGATCCCTGCAGGGAATCAGCCTTCGCCATACTCAGACCTCGTAATACATAGACGTCTTAGCAAGCAAAAAGTTCCGTGGAAAAATGAAGGGGCGGAGCATCGAACCAGCTCGATGCTCCGCCGGTATGGATTTTTGGGTCTTACGCTTCAGAAGCTCGGGTGGCGCGCCATCCGCCACGACCACATCAAAAAGGATGTTGACGTCAGGTCGATGGCTGGTTCGGTGGTGCTGTAGGACTGCACGTTATCCTGGTAGAGCGCTGTTTGTGTCGGGTCAAACGCTCCCGCGTTTCCATTAAATTTCTTAAACGTGTCGCTCCCGTTCGCCGGGCACAAAATCATTCCGCCCACCACTCCGGAAGTCGTGTAACTCGCCGGTCCTTCGGAAGCCGCACCCCAAAGCACAGGGATGCCTCCCGAAGTTCCGTCCAGCGCCCCCGCCAGATTCGCTACCTGGTGCTGGATGCAGTTCGGAAAGGTGCTTCCATCCCCCACGATGAACGACGAGCCCCACGCATTCGCGCCCAGAATGTTGCCCAGCCATCTCTGCGAGTACGTGTCGTAACTCTTGCTCTGCGTCAGATACTGCGCTTCGCTGGCCATCACCGCGAGGCCGGCTCCATGCGAAGTCGTATCACCCGAGCTCCATCCATCTCCAAATCCCCACGGATCCGTTTCCGCCTGGCTGATGGCATCTGCGACTTGCTGCAAGAGCTGCTGCTTCATCTGCGCTTCCGAAACCGCCAGCCCCTCTGGACCTCCCGCCAACTCCAGCGCCCGGTACAATTCAAAGTGCGCCAGCCCGCTTACGTCATAAAGATTCAGCGTATCCGCAAAGCCCTGCTGGTAAATGTTCGTGATGTAGTTGTTCGCAAACTGCGCCGCCGCCTTCAAATAATCGTTCGGATTTGTGTGCAACAGGCCGGCCGGCAGATTCCCGCTTCCTCCCGCCGACTCCAGCGCGAAATATAGCTCCGTCGCGCCCAGCTCCATGTCGTCGTCCCACACATTTTCCGGATACCCGTCAAACGGCACGATGGTCAGCAGACAATTGCTGCAAGAGCCGGAATCCACCGTAGGCGCAGGATCCGGAAACGAAGTGTCCGCCAGCGCAAAAATGTCTTCCGCATTCTTCAAGCACTGATTCGCCAGCGAAGCATGCATCGTTCGATTCAGCTGGTAGCAAAGCGCAAAGTCCGCCGCCAGCCGGCCCGCCAGGTTCGGGCTGATTTTCGATCCCGCGGGACCCGCAACAAACACGGGCCGATTGCAGATGTAATACGTCGTCAGCGGATCGCAAGCTTCCGGGTCGCCTGCCTGCAGAAAGTTATCCGCCGCTTGCGGCAGCGTCCAGATGTCGTACTCCGTGATTAGGCAGTAAGGACTCGCAAACGTCCCGCCGCAGTTCCCCGCCGTCGAACTCGGGCTGCCCTCTCCGTAGAAATTCCAGTCCTGCGAGTTGTCCGCCTGGTAGTACAGCGTCTTGGTTTTGTCGTCCCACATCTTCATCAACCAATCCAGCCCAAACCGCGCTTCTCCCGTGAAGTCCGAAGACGCCGGCGATCCCGGTCCGCTTTTCCCGGCGTAGGAAATCGAGGCTGGAGGAATCGGAGGATTCACCGAAGCATACGGCCCCATCTGATTCGGAAAGTCGCGAATCCCAATCTGCATCAACGCTTCCGTGTAGCTCACCGTTTCGACGTACTTCATATAGTCGCCCGCGTCCCACCAGCCGCCCGACGCATCAATGTTCGGCAGCCCCGCAGGCACCAGCGGCGCCGCTGGCGGAACGTTGTCAACGAAGTCATTCGCATCCAGCAGAGGCGTTTCATATACGCGCGCGTTCGCATCTTTCAAATGCCCTGGCTCCGTTCGCAACGCATTCAACACGAAGTCTTTGCCGTCACGCTCGGTCTCGTAAAAGAAAAGCGTGTTGAGCAGCAGCCCGGAATACAAAACCTCTGGGCAATCCACCGCGAAATTCGGCGAAGTCGCCGCCACAGGCCCGGACACCGTGATTTTGTAGGTGTCTCCGCCGGCCACGGTAAAGTCCAGCGCATACACGTCATACGTCACCGTTTTGCTGTGGCCCCAGGTCCCCAGCAGCGGGCCGATTTTCCCGGAAAACGCGGTCGCGCCCTTCGCATTGATCACTTTGAACGTCGCACCAGTCTCCGTCGCCGTGGACATCAAATACGCGCGAGCGGAACCGCCCTCCTCGTATCCCGCTTGATTGACGCGCACATAGGCGGAGTCCGCCGCCCGTAACTGCGGCGCCGCGGCAAGCATCCAGGCAAAGACAACGGAGGCCAGAACAAACCGGAAAGCGATCGCAATTCGAGAGCAGGAAGGCAGCATATTTTCCTCCAGGCGGCGGGGACAAGCAGCGTATTAAATGGGTTTAATACAGGGCAAATCCTCCTACTTTGCCCTGTCCGCGTCAAGCATCTTTGTGGGTGCGCCAGGAAATCGCGTCCAATGCTCTTTACGGTCTTGTAGCCGGAAGCCGCCGTGTTTCGGAATGGAACTATTCGTGCCGCAACGCCACGACTGGATCGACCCGCATCGCTCGCCGCGCTGGCAGGTAGCACCCCAAGGCGGCCACGCCGCCCAGCAAAATGGCGATGCAGGCGAACGTCAACGGGTCCGTAGGCCGCACGCCATAGAGCAGGCTCTGCAAGTAACGCGTGACGCCCGCTGCTATTCCTATACCGACGACCACGCCTGCGAGCGCGAGGACAAGGCCCAGCCTCGCCATCAGCCAGAGGATTTCACGGCGTTCCGCGCCGAGCGCCATTCGCACGCCGATCTCATGCGTTCTTCGAACGACTCGATGGGCCACGAGTCCGTATAGGCCGATGCAAGCAAGGGTCAGCGCGAGGAGGCCGAAGAGGGTGGACATTGTTGCCACCAAACGTTCCTGATAGATCGTTCGATCGATTTCCTTCGATTGCGTTGTCATTCGCATAATCAAAAAGTCTGGATTGACTTTTTCGACCGCTTCGCGCACCAAGGAAGCGAGTGCCATCGGATCGCCCTGCGTCCGCAATGCAAACGTGGTCAATCTATACTTATCCGGCGTGTAAGCCGTCGCTCCCGCTTCAGTCCGGATGTTTTCGTATTTTGTGTCGCCGACGACGCCGATGACTTGCCAATCAGCGGTTTGCGATTTCGGCTTGCTTAGCGTGCGCCCGATCGGGTCGCTCTTCCCGAACAGCGCTCGAGCAAACGACCGGCTGACAACCATCGGTTCTAAACCTCCGGACAACTCGAAATCGGCCCTCGTAAACGTTCTTCCTGCCTCGAGTGGTATTCCCATGGTCTCGAAAAATCCGGGCCCTACATCCAGCATGTTTTCCATTTGGGCAGAAGACGCCGGTTCGCCCGGCAGTTTGAAGCCTCCTCCGCCAATCGCGCCGGTCAACAGCGGTTCTATCGAGTAGCTTGCAGAACTCACGCCAGGCAGGGCCGCGAACCGGTTCTGCAACTCCTCGTTCAGTTTGTCGCATCTCGGATCGTCAATCCTGAGGCCGCTCGCCGTCATATCGATTCCGAACAGCAATAAATTCTCTGTTCTGAACCCGGCGTCCGCTCTCTCCAGGTTCCAAACTGTGCGGCCCAATAATCCCGCTCCCACGAGCACCAGAATGGAGATCGTCACCTGCACAACGACCAGGAGATTGCTGAGACGTGCCGATTCTCGAGGAGTTGCACCCGATTGGCTCCCGCTCCGTTTCAGGACAGGAGCAACATCGAGGCGAGAATTGCGTAGCGCGGGAGCGAATCCGAAAAGAATGCCGATTACAACCGACACGGCCGCGGTAAATCCGAGAACGTGCCAATCCATCCCTGCGTCGAGCTGAATCGGAAAATAGGAATTGGCGGAAAGAAACGCGACCATAGACCTCGCGCCAAGCTCGGCGAACACAATGCCGAGCGCACCGCCTGCAAGAGACAACATCACGCTTTCGGTTAGAAGTTGACGGACAATACGCAGACGTGGCGCTCCAAGCGCGGCGCGCACCGCCATTTCTCTTTGCCTCGCTGACGAGCGCGCCAGCATCAGTCCGGCCACGTTGGCGCAGGCCAGCAATAGGATCAAACCGACCGCTGTCATCAACACGTACAGCGGCCTCGCATATTCCGTTCGCAGTGTGGCAAGCCCTTCGGCGGCGCGGTACAGCGTGATTCTCGGTTCATCCTCTGCCTTGAAGGGCGCGCTCGGACCGCTCGTTATGCTCGGCACGAACGTCGCGTTTAGCCCCGCTTCCGCTCGGTTGATTGTCACTCCGGCCCTGCGCCTCGCCAGCATGTAAAGCCAAAAGGAATCTTCCGCCGTCCGGCTCGGTGCATGTAGAGCGACAATCGACTCCGCAGCCAGAGGAATCCAGAAATCAACTGGCCGCCCCGGATCAAGGTCTGGAAAGTCCCGGCTGGTGATGCCGACAATCCGGAACGGCTTCAAGTTTATCGTTGCCAACTTTCCCAGTAATCCGGCATCGCCTCCAAGTTCGCTTTGCCAATAGTGATAACTCAAGACGATGACGGCTTCCGCGCCGCTCATATCGTCATTCGAATTCAGCAACCGCCCTATGGCAGCACTGGTGCCCAACGTGGAAAAAAATTCGCCGGAGACATACATGCCCTGTGACCGCTCGGCGTGTTGCCCAACACGCAAGGGCAATCCCGAAGGGATGAACCCGGAAACGCTGGAGAAAATATCCGCTTTCGAGCGAATCTGTTCAAACATGGGATACGAAAAGGAACAGGCCGTCGGCGAGGGCGACGATCGTCCTGAACCACTCGGGCATCCAGCCGTGCGTGCAAAATAGCTTGTCTTGGGCTGATGCTTCGCCGTCCATTGCAGCAAAACCAACTGCTGAGGATTGGGCACCGGCAATAGGCGCAGCGCCACGGCATTAATCAGGCTGAAGATCGCCGTGTTCGCGCCGATTCCCAGCGCCAGTGTCAGTACCACCACCGCCGTGAAGCCCGGTGTCTTGCGCAACAGTCGAAAAGCGTAACGAACATCCTGCCGGAGGTGATCCCACCAGAGCCATCGCCCCCACTCATGGAATCTTTCCTGCGCGTGCATCACGTTTCCGAAAGTGCGGCGCGCAGACGCTCGTGCCTCATCTTCGCTTAGACCTTGTTCCCGCAGGCGTTCGGTCTCGAGCAGAATGTGCGCTTCGATTTCAGCGTTAAAGTCATCCGTCTTCCGTTTGCGCCTGAACATGATCTTATTTCTCCTCGGCCTCGGAACCCAGAATCCGTCCGATGGCCAGCGCCAGCCGCTTCCACTTGGTCGTTTCCTTCACCAGTTGTTTGCGGCCGGCCGCGGTCAGGGAATAAAAGCGGGCCTTTCGGTTGTTAGAAGAGGTCCCCCACTTCGCGGAGATCCAGCCCCGTTCTTCGAGCCGCTGGAGTGCCGGGTAAAGTGCGCCATGCTCGACAAGCAATTCTTCATCAGACGTTTGCTGGATAGCGCGCGCGATACCTTGGCCGTGCTGTGAACCAAAAATTAAGGTGCGCAGGATGAGCAGGTCGAGAGTGCCTTGCAGCAGTTCCAGGTGATCTTTGTTTTCTTGGGTAGACATGTAACCTGAGCATATTCGTGTTCGGGTAAGATGTCAACCCCAGGGAAGGGCTCGGCGAACACCTCAGCCTGAATCGATCCCTGGTGCCTGGCGAATCGGCACTTCGCGCCGGTCCGGCCCGTAATCACTTGTACAAAAGGGACTTAACCGCGCTTTCCGGTAGCCCCTTTCTTGCTACGATTAAAAGACCCTAGGAAATAGCTCCCTTTTGGAGTTGGAATGGCTCGCTTTCGAAATGCGAGCGCGGTTTTTCTAATACCGTCGCCAATTACGGCGACCGAGGAGTCTGACGTGAAAAGGTCATCTTCTTATCTCGCACTAACTGGCATGCTTGGCATTCTTGCCGCGCCCGCATTTGGCCAAGCGCCCGCAGTGGCCAAGCCACAAACTTCGGCTCCCGCTGCGCAGGCCGCAGCTCCTGCAGCCGCTCCGGCTACCGTTTCCCGCACCACCAAAGCCGTCAACTATCGCCGCGCCGGCGGCACCGTCAAGATCGATTTTCAGGGCACGGAACTCATGCAAGGCGCCAGCGGCGAGGCCAGAGTCGAAAGCAAGGGCAAAAACAACAGCATGGCCATTGAAGCCAAATTCCAGGGCTTCGACGAGGCCACCAAATTTGGCCTGGAATACCTGACTTACGTCCTTTGGGCCGTTTCTTCGCAGGGCCGCGCCGTCAATCTTGGCGAAGTCGTCCTGAAGAACGGCAACGGCGAGTTCCGAGCCATGACCGACATGCAAACCTTTGGCATGATTGTCACCGCCGAGCCTTACTTTGCCGTCACGCAGCCCGGCAATCTGGTCGTCCTCGAAAATGTTCTCGGCCCCGCCACGCAGGGAAAAGTGGAAAACATTGACGCGCAATACGAATTGGTCGGGCGCGGCGCCTATTCTTCCTCCAACACCAGGATTGAAGGCGCCATCTTCGGCATTGACCGCAAAACGCCTCTCGAACTCTTCGAAGCCCGCAACGCCGTTCGCATCGCTCGCATCGCACAAGCGGATAAGTACGCCGCCTCATCCCTTGCGAAAGCCGAAGAGCAACTAAAAAGCACGGAAGAAGTCTACAGCCGCAAGAGCGATAAAAAATCCGTCGAAGCCGCCGCCCGCGAAGTGGTCGAAACCGCCGAAGAAGCTCGCGTAATGGCCGTAAAGCAAAAAGCCGACCAAGACGCGCAAGCCAAGTCCATCGCGGACAAAAAAGCAGCCGAAGCGCAAGCTGCCGCCGAACTGAAGCGCCGCCAGGATGCCGAGCTCGCTCAACAGCAAGCGGAAGCCGCCAAAGCGGAAGCCATTAAAATGAAGCAGGAAGCGGAAAAAGCCGCCGCCGACGCCGCGCGTCAAAAACAGGAAGCCGAGCAAGCCACTGCCGCCGCCGTAGTACAGCAACAGGCCGCGCAAGCCGCCGCAGAACAAGCCGCCCGCGATAAAGCCGCCGCCATCGACCAGAAGCACGCAGCGGAAGCCGAAACGGAAAAAGCGCGCCAGGCCGCCGCAAAAGCCGAAGCCGAAAAGGCCGAACTTCGCGCTCAACTCCTGAATCAGCTGAACTCGATTTTGCAGACTCGCGATTCCGCTCGCGGCCTGATCGTGAACATGTCGGACGTTCTTTTCGACACCGGCAGCTACACCCTAAAGCCCGGCGCGCGCGAAAAGCTCGCAAAAATATCCGGAATTGTCCTCGCGCATCCTGGCCTGAATTTGCAGATTGAAGGCCACACGGACAGCGTTGGGGGCGACGATTTCAATCAGCAGCTCTCCGAGCGCCGCGCCGACACAGTGCGCGATTTTCTCGCCGAGCAGGGCGTCGCGGCTTCTTCCATCACCGCCAAAGGCTTTGGCAAATCGCAGCCCGTCGCTTCGAACGACACCGCCGAAGGCCGCCAGCGCAACCGCCGCGTCGAACTCGTAGTCAACGGCGACGCCATCGGCAACACCTCCGCGAGCGCCACGACCAACTAAAATCCATTACACTAAAGGGCCGTCAGGCCAACGAACCGGTTTTGGTGTAATCGTGCCCCGCTTGAAACTGGAGGCTCCGCATGCTTTTCTTTTTTCTGGCGCTGACTTTTCCCGCCTGGGCGCCGCGTTTCACTTTTCTTAGCACGCCCGGCGCCAACGAAATGCTGGCGTTGCGCTGGCTGCATCTCATCTTTGGCATCATCTGGATCGGTTTGCTCTACTTCTTTAACCTGGTGTTGACGCCCACGATGAAGCAGCTCGATCCATCGGTGCGCATGAAGTTTTATCCCACGCTGATGTCCAAAACGATGGGCTGGTTTCGCGCTTCCTCGTTGGTGACTGTCCTGGCCGGCATCCGCTATTTTCAATTGCATCTTTTTGCCGACGCGCACAACGCCGGCGACCCATCCCTCGCCGGAAAATGGCTCGGGTGGTGGCTCCTGGTTTGGGTCGTCGCGTATCTTTTCATTTACGCGTTCCAGCTTCCCGCAAAAGGAATTCTCAACAGCGTTTGGGTGCGCGCCATTGGAATTGGCGCAGTGGTGGTCGCCGCCTCCTGGCTGGTTCTATCTTTGAACGGCGGCGCGAATGTTTCCAACGCGCATCTCGCGATCAGCGTGGGCGGCGGACTTGGCCTCATCATGCTGCTCAACAGCTGGGGCGTGGTCTGGCGCGTCCAGAAAAAGCTGATCAGGTGGGGCCGCGCCGCCGCCGAGCAAGGAGCGCCGATGCCGCCCGAAACCGAGCGCTTGATGCGCTGGAATTTTCTGACGGCGCGCGTTTCCTTCTGGCTTTCATTCCCCATGTTGTTTTTCATGGGCGCGGCGACTCATTATCCTTTTCTAAGCACCGTTTCACGGTGATCAATTCGGGCACGATGTATCGTGCCCCTACACTGACGAAGAACCAACCTGGACGAAGGCCGACATGAAGGTCGGCCACTCCATTCGTCACTTCATTAGTGGATGTAGTAGCCGTTCTTGGAGAGAACTACGTAATCCTTACCTTTTTTTCCGAAGGAGGACGCGAGGCGAACGTCCAGTTTGTGCGGTTTGCCTTCCGCGGCGCTGGCGTTGGTGTAGTAGCCCAGTGTATAGCGCGTTTTGATGCGCTGAATCAGCGCGCGGAAGACTTCATCGAGATGTGCCACGTCCTTGACGTCGAAGATTTCGCCGCCGGTCTGGTCCATCACTTTGCGAATGTTCACCAGCCCCGGAATCAAGCTGGCCGCGATGAGCGTTTGTGGCGGATTGTATCCGGGAATTTTCAGGTTATAGAGGACCGCGTCGGAGGCAATTAGTTCGGTAACGATGTCGTGCGTGCCTTGACCGCCCGCGTCGGTGCCAACGTCGTCGCTGATCAGGATGATGACGCGGCGGCCGTTGGGCGGCAGCTTGAGGAGATATTGCGCGGCGAGAAAAATGCCGTCGTTGATATTTGTGGCTCCGCCTGCCTGGAACGTGTTGATCTGCGTTGCAATCGATCGTTTGTCATTTGTGAAGGGCACACGCATTTGGGCATCGGTGGCAAACGTAAAAAGCGCGACTTCGTCATCGGCTTTGAGCGCTGATAGAGCGGTGTTCGCCGCATCACGCAACGGGCCGAGGAACGGTCCAATCGAATCGCTGAGATCCAGTGTGAGAGCAACGTTCAGGGGAAGCTCGTCGCGGCTGAACACATCCAGTTTTTGGACGACACCGTCTTCGCGGACTTCGAAATTTTCCTTTTTCAGATCGTCCATGATTTGTCCGGACTTGGTTTTCACTGTTGCGTCCACGAGGACCAGATTGACGCCGACGCGAATGATGCCTTGCCCTGGATCCTGCGCCTGAACGGGAGGATGAAAACCGATCGCTGCGAGTACCGCGAGGCCCGATAGGCGCTGGAGGATTGGCACAAACTTGGAGAATGGCATGGCTCCATACTACGACGGTCCGGAGACATACAGGGATGTCTGCGCCACTTCAGGAGCGTGAAGTACAGCCAGGCAGACAGGAATGTCTGTTAGAGGAATCCGGAGTACAAGTTAACGATAATTGGGCCCTCCCCCTGGGTTTTGCAGAAGTGTTCATTCTAAAGACAATTAAAGTTCTTTGTTTTGATACACTTTTGGAAATGTTCATTCTAAAGGGAGTTAGGGGAAATATTATCGGACGCCCGACTCGGGACAGACTGCGCGTGGATCCGGTGAACCGTCCAGGATCAGGAGTCTCACAGCTGATTCCTCGGTGACGCGCCTTGTTTCACGGGTACCTTTTTGGGATCGCGGGAAGGGTAAAACTGGATCTAGGGTTGGGGTTTTCGCAGAATCCTCATCATTTCCGCGAAGACATCTCCTGACCAGCTTCTTTTGGCGAATCGACCGCTAAAGCCTCTGCCGGTGGAGAGCTGAACGCGTGTCTGATTCCCTTGCGCGTCGAGAAGGGCAGTGACGCTTTCCCCGCCCTCTCCTTTCGCACGTGGGCGCTTGCACTCGATGTGATTGGGAGTTGCTTCCCCCACCTGGCACTGGTTGCTTTCCATTGCGGGCTTAAGAGCAGCAATGACTTTGTCGATTTCAAAAGGGATGATTTCATCGATCTTGTCGAGTGCGCGCACCAGGTATCCGTCAGGTGGCGCCTTGCCTTCAGAACCATCTGCCCACACCCAGAACGGCCAGCCGCCATATCCGATGAAGCGAAACGCGCCGTCCTGATACGTATAGGTGTCCGCCCACCCGGCATAGGCCACTTCTCCCGTCAGGAAAGTCTGTCCTTTTCCATACGTCCTGACTAGCAAACTACCCATATAGCAGACCGACTCCTGCATGGGAACCAAACCACTTAGTTTTGTGTGCCACGGAGCTGGAGGCGGAAGTTCATGCGGAGGATGGCCGTAATTCTGTCCGGATGGACCCTTTGGCGGATTAGGCACGATGGCACCGAACGCACACAATTAACCCAATTTCCTGGAGAGGCCAACAAACCAAAGTGGAGTCCCGATGGAAGCAAGATCGTCTTCGAAGGAAAGCCAGAGGGACGCCCTCCAAATATTTACGTGGTGAATGTCGAGGGAGGACCATGGCAGGAATTATTGCCCAGTGGTCGAAATCATCGATCGCCAGACTGGTCGCCCGATGGGAAATCGATTGTCTATGCCACTCCCAGGTTCAGAAAGGAGGATCCTCCGGAGGATAGCGGCATCTTTGTACTGAACTTAAAGACACGAAAAGTGACAAGGCTGCCTAAGTCGGAGGGCATGATGGATCCTCGATTCTCGCTCGACGGGCGGTACCTCGCGGCTTTGTCGGAGGATCAAACAAAAATCATGCTCTTTGACATGCAAGCTCGCGATTGGAAAGAGATCGCGCACGGCAAGGTACTAAACCACCTGGACCGGACTTCAGAGGGGGATTACTTCTACTTTCAGGAAGTTTCAGACAAGGGAGTGCCCGTGTACCGCGTGCGCGTTGGCACATGGAAGCTCGAGAGCGTGCTGAGTTTTGAATCGTTGGCCGAGCCTACGATCGTCAAGTACAGGTTTATCGGACTGTTACAAAATGGATCGCCGATGGTGCTGGCCACTCGCGGCGGCTATGACATTTATGCGCTGGACTTGGATCTTCCTTAGAGGCGGTCGAGCTTCGCTTCCACTGAAAAATGAATAGTTGATCCCTGCGACTGCAAAAGGGCGGCCCTGGAGCAGCCGGCGAATTGCAATGAAAAGAAACAGTAATTCAGCCCATGGGAGCCTGGACAGCCAAATGGGAAATCCGGGCTCACCCGGATGCAGCCGGGTCGTGCCCTGTTTGTTATGTGGCTTTCAGCTAGAAGTCATTGAAAATGTTGGGGAAATAAAAGGAGGAGGCAAGCCAGGTCGTCTCGCCTCCTCGTTTCCCCTTTCGGGGAAGTTCCGGCCAGCCTGACGGAGGGTGGCTAGCCGGTCGTGTGTTGGCCTACCTACTTAATCCCGGCTGGGCGAAAAAAGTTCCGGTGAAAATGAAAAAAAGTGACTAGAATCACTGTGGAAATTAACCCCTGCGTGGGTGCTACCAACTTATGGCGCGAACTTCAAACCTAAGCCCCGATAACGTATTGCGTTTTCTGCAAGTTACACGAGAGGGGGCGTCGGCGAACGAAATTGGTGCGGCTCTGCACATTGGGAAGGCGGATCGGCGGCCTCTATTTAAGCAGCTGGTTAAATTGAAGAAGCGGGGAGTGATTGAGGAAATGCCTGGCGGGCGTTACCGGCTTGCTAGCCGGAAGCGGGAGAAAGAGAGCGACAGGGAGAGACAGGCGGAAGGTTCCACGGGGAACGCTGGGAAAGAGGTGGGGCCGGGGCCGCAGGGTGCTGCGGGTTCTCTGGCTCCGGGTTCGGCTTTGGCGCGCGATGAAGTGCGCGGGCGGCTGGTGTTGCATCACGATGGGTATGGATTTGTGGTGCCGGATGTGCCGATGCCGCAACTGGATGGGGACGTGTTTATTCCACCGAACGCGGTGGAAGATGCGATGCACGGCGATCACGTGCTGGTTCGGCTGCAGAGGGTGAGCGAGTCGCGTGGACGGGATTTTCGCGTGGCGGGTGCGCGCGGTGGGCAGAGGGCGGAAGGGCGGATCGTGCGCGTGCTTGGGCGGGCGCATCCTTCCGTGGTTGGATTGTTTCGGTATGGGCCGCGTGGGAATGTTGTGCTGCCTTACGACAATCGGATTCAGCATGAAATTGAGATTCCTCCTGGAGAGGAATTGACTGGGGCGTTGCGGGAAAAATTGGGATTGGGTGGGGCTGGAGGGGAGGGCGGGGCGCGTGGCAAGCGGTTGCCGCAGTTGCCTGAGCTGGATGGAGCGGTGGTGAATGTGGAGTTATTGCGTTATCCGCGGGGTGGGGCTGCGGCGACGGGGCGTGTGATCGAGATTATCGGACGACCGGGCGATCTCGGGGTGGACATTGAGATCATTATTCGCAAACACCATTTGCCGCATGCGTTTTCGCGGGCGGTTTTTCAGGAAGCGGAGTTGCGGGCCGCGCCGGTTAGCGAGGCGGAGCGCGAGGGGCGCGAAGATTTTCGGCATCTGCCCATCGTGACGATTGATGGGGAGACGGCACGGGATTTTGACGATGCTGTTTACGTAGAACGGCGCGCGGATGGCGGGTGGAATTTGCAGGTGCATATCGCCGACGTGGCGCACTACGTTCGAACGGGGACGGCGCTCGATCAGGAAGCGCGGCTGCGGGGAACTTCGGTTTATTTTCCGGACCGGGCTGTGCCGATGCTGCCAGAGGCGCTTTCGAATGGTATGTGCTCGCTGAAGCCGCGCGAGGAGCGGCTGGTGATGAGCGCATTGATGCAGTTCGACGCGAACGGCAAGATGTTGACCTCGCACATGACGGCGGGGGTTATTCGTTCGGCAGAGCGGATGACTTACACCGATGTAAACAAAGTGATTGAAGGCGACGGCGGCGCCAACATGCGTTATGGAGGGTTAGCTGGGCATTTTCGCGACATGAAAGAGCTGGCGCTGCTTTTGAATGCGCGACGGAATGAACACGGCTCGATTGATTTTGATTTGCCTGAGCCGGTGATTGAGTTTGATGAACAGCAACGCATGACCAACATTGTTCGGAGCGAACGGAACATCGCGCACCGGCTGATCGAAGAATTCATGCTGGCGGCGAACCGGGCCGTGGCGAGTTATTTGTTGAAGCGCGGGATCGCGGCGTTGCACCGGGTGCATGAGAAGCCGGATGCGAAGAAAGTGTTGGAATTCGAAGAGATGGCGCGGGCGTTTGGGTATTCGCTGGGCGTGGCGGATTTGCATCAGAGGGAAGTCGCGGTGCGGCACGGGAAGGTGCCTGCGCCGGCGAAGGCTGGGCGGCCGGATTCTTATGGGCATGGACGAGAGCGTGGGATGAAAGTGGCGCTGCCGGGTTCTACGGAGCTGCGCATCACGCCTCAGCATTACCAGAAATTGCTGCGCAAGTTGGCTGGGAAACCGGAAGAGCGCATCGTTTCTTACTTGATGCTGCGTTCGTTGAAGCAGGCGCGGTATGCGGCGGATGCGCTTGGGCATTTTGCGCTGGGATTTGACGAGTACACGCATTTCACCTCGCCGATCCGGCGGTATCCGGACTTGATTGTCCATCGCGTGCTGAAATGGGCTTTGGACCATCCACACGCGGCTGCGCCTGCGGCGAGCCATGCGGCGCGAGGCGCGGAGGCTACACTTTATTCGCAGACGCAACTAGAAGAGTTGGGGGCGGAAACTTCGGAAGCGGAACGGCGCGCCAATGGGGCAGAGCGCGAGTTGATGGACTGGAAAACGGCGCAGTTTATGGAAGGGCATCTCGGCGAGGAGTACGAGGCGCTGATCATATCGGTGCAGAAATTTGGGTGCTTTGTCGAGCTGTTTGAAGTGTTCGTGGAGGGACTGCTGCCTATCAACGCGCTGGAAGATGCCGCGGGGGCGCGCGTCGTCTTTCGCGAACGCGATCACGCCATGGTCGCGTTACCCGGGGGCGAAGCGCGGCGCGGCGCACCGAGAACTGGTCGTGGACGCGGCACAAAACCCAAAGAGCTTGCCTGGCATCTCGGGGACAAGGTGCGCGTCCGCGCCGAGCGGATTGACCCGATGCGGCGCCGCGTGGAATTCGCTATTGTCGAAGTGCCTTAAACAATTGCGACTCCCGCGATTCGGTAGTGAGTCTGTTTCCGTTTACGGCCTTCACCAAGAAGTCAGGCTGAAGCGTGCGCTAAACGCTGTGTTCAGCCTAAATTGTTGCTGCCCGCACAAAGAAGTTACAAAACGAGGCAATGAGGATGTAAATGCGTGCTTTACCGGTTCCAGTAAAAGCCAAAGCGAAGAAGTACACCGAGCAGATTGCTCCTCCCCACTCGACGACTCGCTCCATCAGCAAAATAGAAGGCGAGACGGTTCTTTTGTGAACTGAAAGGCCCATCAGTGGAAGAGCTAAGTTGTGGAACAAAAAGAAGCCAACATGACTGCGCAATTGAGTGTGCATCCCATCAAAGACATCGAAAAGGTACGTCTCCTCCAACCTACAAGTGGCACGGAGTCTTTACGAAACCATAGCCAAGCCAGGCGGACGAGCGCGAAAGGACCCACGAAGACAACCAATCCTACGAGAAGAAACAGTGGTCCCAAGTCAGCTGCCTCAGCTGGTGATTGTACATCGGACAGTTCGTGTTCATAGGTCGAATAACTAGAAGCGGACGTACTACTCGCAATTTTGCAAACTTAGAAGGGCCGCCAAGTTCTGCTATTCTGAAGTGCTGAGTAAACAGCGGAACTTGTGACCGCAGGGCTCCGCTGCATTTCTATCGAGAGGAATCACCCATCATGAGTACGACCACAGTGACTGAGCGCGGCGTGAAGCGTGTCTTCAATTTTAATGCGGGGCCGGGGGCTTTGCCGCTTCCTGTGCTTGAGAGGATTCGCGAAGAGTTGATGGATTGGCGCGGGAGCGGGATGTCGGTGATGGAGATGAGCCACAGGTCGCCGGAATTCGAGAGCATCAATGCGACGGCGGAAGCAGGGCTGCGCAAACATCTCCAAATTCCCGATGAGTACGCGGTGGTTTTTGTGCAGGGCGGCGGGAGCATGCAGTTCACGATGGCGCCGATGAACCTTTGCTTGCCGGGAAAACCGGTGGACCTGATTCACACGGGGACATGGACGGCGAAGGCGCTTGGGGAGTTGAAAAAAGGCGTATTGCATCACGTGGCGGCGTCCACCGAGGCGGAGAAATTCGCGCGCTTGCCGCGCAAGGACGAAATTAAATATTCGCCGGACGCTTCTTACGTGCACATGTGCACGAACAACACGATTGAAGGGACGCAGTGGACGGAGATGCCGGAGACGGGCGGCGTGCCGCTTGTCGCTGACATGTCTTCGGACATTGCTTCGCGGCCGATCGACGTCAAGAAATTCGGGCTTATTTTTGCCGGGGCGCAGAAGAATCTTGGGCCTAGCGGCGTCACCGTGGTGATCGTGCGCAAGGACTTGGCCGAGCGTGCGGACAAGAATCTGCCGACCACTTTGCAATACCGGACTTTCATCAAAGAAAAATCCTTGTACAACACACCGCCGACGTTCGCGGTGTACATCGTCGGGCTGGTGATGGAGTGGATTGACGCGGAAGGCGGCATCACTGGAATTGAGAAGCGCAACAACGCTAAAGCTAAGCTGCTCTACGACACGCTTGAAGCCAGCGGCGGTTTCTATAATTGCCCCGTTGAAAAGGCTTCGCGGTCTAAAATGAATGTGGTTTTTCGCGTGGCTGGCGGGAATGAAGAGATCGAAAAGCAATTTGGCAAAGAGGCGGCTGCGGCCGGGCTGGTTGGCACACCGGGGCATCGGTCTGTCGGCGGCATGCGGGTGTCGCTTTACAACGCGGTTGCGATTGAGGCAGTTGAGGCGCTCACCGGTTTTATGCGCGAATTCCAACGGACACGGATCTGATATCTCTACAATTATATAACTTTCATTAGAATCTGCTTGCAACGTGGCTCGCGAGCGTTCCATAATCATGAGGAACAGCAGGTGCCTCATGCAAGGCAATGGAAGTCGACAGAACGGGCAGATTGACGGCGATCTTCAGAAGTCAGTGATTGCCGCTCTCGAAGACGAGCAATATGACTGGCGCACCGTCGAAGGCTTGGCCGGACAAACCGGTATTCCCGCGGAAAAGATACAAGAGATCCTGAAGAGCGTGAAGAGCGAAGTAGTGCGCTCGGCGATCCCGGATGAATTGGGGCGGGCACTCTACACTACCCGGAAACACTCACGGACTCGGGTCCCGATTTCTGGCGGCACTGGCAGACAAAGTCGCGTGAACTTCTGGGATCACCGTTTTACTGCCTTCTTGTTTGGCTTTTTTGGCGGGCTGGCAGTTAATCTTTTTCCGCCTTCACCTAATCTCTCAATCTCCTGAGACAGAAAGACCGGACTTCAATTGGATTTACTGGACACAGTTTGTAGGATTGGCCATCCTTGGTGGAATAGCCGCTCTTGCGCACGATTTGTCCAACCCGATCACGGCCTTGCTGGCGTTTAACGTTGGTCTCTCAATTCCCGCTCTGATCAAAACGGCTGCTGAACTACAAGGTCCAAAGAAAAAGAGAAAGACCAACTGAGGCTGCCGTGGCTTCTTTCCCCTTGTGCTTCGACAAGAGAGGGCGTAAAGTCTCTTGTCGAAGTGACAGGGGACGAACTTGATGGCCAACAAGAGGATTGAACTTCCGCAGGGGACGCTCGACCTGCTGATTCTTCGCACGCTGGCGCTGGAGCCGCAGCACGGCTGGGCTATTTCCGAACGCATCCACCAGATTTCGAGCGATGTTCTGCTTGTTCAGCAGGGTTCGCTGTATCCGGCGTTGCACCGGTTGGAGCGGCGCGGGTGGATCAAGGCGAAATGGGGAACGTCGGAGAACAACCGGCGCGCGAAATACTACGAGCTGACAAAGGCGGGGCGGAAACAGCTCGAACTCGAAAAAGATTCCTGGAACAAGTTGGCGGGTGCCGTCGCGCAGATTCTGGAGACGGCGTAGGGGGCGTCCATGTTCAGCGACCTGTTTTTTCGCCTGCGTTCGCTCTTCCGACGCGAAACCGTCGAATCGGAAGCGGACGCCGAGCTGCGTTTTCACTTCGAGCGGCAGGTGGAGAAGTACCTCAAGTCCGGCATGTCGCGCTCGGAGGCGACTCGCCGCACCCGGCTCGAGTTCGGCGGGCACGAGCAGCTGAAGGAAGAAATCCGCGACGCGCGCGGAGTGAGCTTCATCGAAACTTTCGTGCAAGACATCCGCTATGGAATGCGCACGCTACGCAAGAATCCGGCGTTCGCCGTTATTGCGGCGCTAACGCTTGCTCTAGGCATTGGGGCGAGTGCTTCGGTCTTCAGCGTCGTAAACGCCATTCTTCTGAAGCCTCTCCCGTATCCGCAGGCAGAGCGAATCGTAATTCCCTGGCTGGTTTCTCCTCCCGGAGTAAACATAGGTTCGGAATATTTTCCCTGGGGCCAGATACAGTTTCGCTTTCTGACACACGACGACCATCCTTTCAAGGAGTTGGGTGCGTTCCAGAACGATTCATTCAATTTAACCGGTTCGGGCGAACCTGCGCTGCTGGATGGCTTTCGCACATCCGCGGGATTCTTTCCAGCGCTCGGCGTTTCACCGATGTTTGGGCGGACTTACACGGATGACGAGGACCAGCCGGGACACGAACATGTTGTTGTCCTGAGCTACCGCTTGTGGCAGGAGCGATTCGGCGGCGACCGCAATGTTTTGGGACGCTCCATTGAACTCAACGGCTACCCGTACGCGATTATCGGAGTCATGCCCGTGGATTTCGCGTTTCCTCGCGCTGAAGAGATGCCGGTGAGTTTCAATTTTCCGCGCCGGCCGCAGCTCTGGGTTCCACTGGCAATTGCGCCCACGCCTGTGGCTGGACCTTCGGAGCTTGCGGTGATCGGGCGGCTCAAGCCGGAACTCACGATCGAGCAGGCCCAAGCCCAAATGAACGTGATCACCAAACGCGCGGAGACAATCGATCCGCGCTGGAAGGGATGGTCCAACACGCGATTGACGCCGCTGGAAAAGCAAGTTGTGGGCGATTCGCAGCGTCCCCTGTTGCTGATTCTGGGTTCTGTGGGAATCGTTTTGCTGATTGCTTGTTCGAACGTGGCCAATCTGCTGCTTACGCGTTCGTTTGGACGGAGGAGGGAGTTTACTCTGCGCGCTGCGCTCGGGGCGGGACGTGCACGGTTGGTGCGCCAACTGCTGACGGAAAGTCTGGTCCTCGCGCTGGCCGGCGGTCTTTTGGGAATATGGTTCGCGGTCGCGGGCGTCAGGTTTTTAAAGGCGTTTGGTCCGGCAAATATTCCGCGATTACAAGAAGTGAGCCTGGATACGCACGTTTTCGCGTTTGCGGCCGCTATCTCCTTGTTCACGGGCATCTTTTTCGGCTTGGCTCCCGCATTGGAAGCGGCGCGCAAAAACATTTTCGAATCGCTGCGGGAGGGCGGGCAAAGAGCCGGTGCAGGATCCGCCCATCCGAGATTGCGCAACGCGCTCCTCGTTTCGCAAGTTGCGCTCGCCTTGGTTTTGGTCATTTCCGCGGGTCTGCTGGTTCGCACCTTCTACCATATGCTCAGCGTCGATCCCGGCTTTCGGCCCGCGCAAGTATTTACATTCCAACTGTCTTTGCCCGCCTTGAAGTACCCGGACCAGGCGCGCATAGTGCCGGTCTATACCAGAGTGCTGGAAAACTTGCGGGGAGTTTCAGGAGTGGAATCTGCGGGAATTGCGGAGACTTTGCCAATGGGCGGAGAGGGCGAGAGTACGGTCATTAAAATTCCGGATCATCCCGCAACGAACGACAAATCGCTGCCTTTTGCCAACTACACGATTGTTTCGCCCGGGTACTTTTCTGCTGTGGGGGCCTCGATTCTTCGAGGACGCGCTATCGCGGAGACCGACACCGGCGATTCGATGCCCGTAGCAATCGTTAACAGCGCCATGGCGAAGCTTTATTGGCCAGGCGAAGATGCTTTGGGAAAACGCGTGGCTTTGGGAAGTCCGCGCTACCCCACGTTTACGATCGTAGGCATCGTCGCGGACATCAAGCACTTCTCCATGCGCGAGGATCCCGCTCCGGAAATGTACGTGGCTTACACGCAAAAGCAGTGGCCCTCGATGCTGACGATGAACGTCGCGGTACGAACCAAAGCGGATCTGAGCTCGATGACGGCAGGCGTGCGGGAAGCCATTCATTCCGCCGACCCCGACTTGCCCATCGCGAAACTCGCTCCTCTAACGATCCTCGTGGACGATTCCATGACGGAGCCTCGCTTTGCGATGCTCTTGCTCACGTCATTTGGCGGGCTTGCTTTGCTGCTTGCCACGATCGGAATGTACGGTGTGATCTCTTATTCGGTGGCTCAGCGTACGCAGGAGATTGGCATCCGCATGGCTCTCGGCGCTGCCCGCGGCAATGTATTTGGCATGGTCCTCGCGCAGGGAGCGCGTCTCGCTGGACTCGGTATCGTGATTGGGCTCGCGGCTGCTTGTGCAGTCACCCGGCTGATGGCCAGCTTTTTGTATGGAGTTCAACCGACGGATCCCATCACCTTTGTGGCCGTGTCCGGATTGTTAGTTGGGGTTGCGCTCCTCGCTTGTTACCTGCCGGCTCGGCGAGCTACACGCGTCGACCCAATCATCGCCTTACGCTACGAATAAACCTCTCAACAAAAGAGCGCGCAGAAGCCGCTTCGTGCGAGCGATTTCTGCGCGCTCCGTTCTCTAACGTCCATACTCACGCAGCTGATTACGCCAGGTCGAAGAGAAGAACCTCGGCGTTGTCGACTCCCGTCAGCTCCACGGATTTTTCCGCAGTGATGGCCGCGCCGTCGCCGGCTTCCAGCTTCGTACCGTTTAACTTCACGGTGCCGCGCGCCACTTGGATGTACGCGTGGCGCTCTGGCTTCAGCTCATGCTCTACGGCTTCGCCTTTGCCTAGTAGCGTGGCGTACAGCTCGTTATCCTGGCGAATTTTCACGGAACCATCGCGCCCGTCCGGCGACGCGACCAGGCGCAGCTTGCCGCGCTTCTCCTCTTCGCTGAAGGTTTTCTGGCCGTAGACTGGCTTCAGGCCTTTTTCTTCCGGAAACATCCAGATTTGCAGCAGGTGCACCGGCTCGGTTTCGGACGCGTTAAATTCGCTGTGCGTCACGCCGGAGCCTGCGCTCATGTACTGCACGTCGCCTGGGCGAATCACGGAACCTGTGCCCATGCTGTCGCGGTGTTCCAGCGCGCCTTCCAGCACGTAGGTGACGATTTCCATGTCGCGGTGCGGGTGCGTGGGAAAGCCCTCGCCCGGCGCGACGCGGTCGTCATTCAGGACGCGCAGCGTCCGGAATTGCACGTGCTTCGGGTCGAAGTAGTCTGCAAAGGAAAACGTAAAGTAGGTATCCAGCCAGCCGTGGTTGAAATGGCCGCGTTCCTGGCTTTTGCGGATATCGATCATGGTCCACCTCCCGGTTTGACAGGAACATAATACTCGTTATAACGACTATTGTCAAGAGGTACATTATGACAGGCATTTTCGCTCCACGTCGGCATACCCGAACCCCTGCATCCCGAAGCACCTAGAGCAGGCCGCCGCTGGGCTAAACGCGGGGTGAGGCGTTCCATGTCTGGTGCGCCATGGCTTTGATTTGAGGCCGCTTTAGATACTGTTGGACGAATGCATTATCGGGGCGCCAGTGCGGCTCTGGATTCCAACTCCGTGCCATTGGGAATGACCGAAGACAGGGTGCGGCTTGGCCAAACAATTTCCAGCGAGGTTTGATGTTTCACCAGCATTTTGGAACGGCGATTGACGCGCACTTCCATGCTATTGCTGGCGCCGGCGCGAACCTCAGAATTATTTTCCTTCTGCACCACGACTTCTTTATCGCCATGGTAAAGAATCACTCGGAGCACGTGATCCCCGATGGCAATCGGACAACTGAATCGCAAAGTGTCGCCGCGATGCGCGGCCTCCAAAGGGGTCGTTAGAACGAGATTGTCATCGGAGTAGACTGCCAGCGTGTCGTCCACCACATCCGAGACAACGTCAATGCGCAAAGAAGTCTGCTGAATCGTTGAGACGGTCGTCGTCTTCGAGCTGGATGCGCCCTTGGCGCCGGTATTGGGGTTGCCTTCTGGAACACTACCTGCTGCCGATGTTTTCCGGGCGAGTAAGGCGGGGCTCGCGGCCGAATGCGACACGCTACGACTCGGAGAAGCAGGTTTGATGGGTCCCCGGCCCGGAAGATCGTCCGCGGCTTGCGGCGAAGTGTTAGCGCCTGGCGTGGAAGCGCTCTGTCCAAGAGAATCGACAGGAATCGCGGATTCGGAGGGGGCGGAGAAGGCCACGGCTGTGTTTGGGGCCGAAGGAGTGGCAATCGATGCCGTCTGTGAATTCGTAACTGATAGCGAAGAGGAATGATTACGCAGGGCTCGTGCGAGAGGCACGAGCGAAATTAGAAATATACCAGCGGCGGCGCTGGCAACCCAGACGTCTCGGCGCCGCACTGGACGATTCCACCAGGAAGGCTTCGTGGTCCCGGCTGTTCTTTGAGAAAACCACCGAAGCATGGCCACCGCTGCTGCCCCAACCGCCATTTTTGTGTAGGTCGGCGGCGAGCTGACGGCTTCTGCTTCAGGGGCGGGCGACGGTTGCGAAGGATTCGATTTCGCGCGCGCCAACGGATATAGAGAAGCGGCTAAGTCCTGAGCAGAGGCAAAACGCTGCGCAGGATCTTTTGCCAGACAGCGCATCACGATCTGGTCGAATTCCGCCGGCAATGCGGAGTTGTGACGAGAGGGCGGCGCGGGTGACGCGGAGATGATTTGGGCGCAGACCGCCTCGAGTGAGTTGCCGTCGAAGGGACGGACGCTCGTAGCCATTTGATAAAGGATTATTCCCAGGGAAAAGAGATCAGAGCGCGCGTCCTGAGCCTTGTCCAGGATCTGTTCTGGTGCGAGATAAGCAGGGGTGCCTCTGAGATCGCCGGAATGAGAAATGTGGTTGGCATAGCGCGCGATACCGAAGTCTCCCAGCTTCACGTGACCATCTTTGGTAACCAAAATGTTGGCCGGTTTCACATCTCCGTGAATGATTTGGGCGGCATGCGCCTGGGCAAGTGCGGAGGCAAGATCGCCGCCCCACGCCGCAGCTATTTTTAGCGGGAGCGGGGCGGACTCCAGGACCTTCTCCAGAGTTTCACCCTCGACATATTCCATGATCAAGAAGGGCAAACCACTGGCATCCGTCCCCACATCATAGAGGCTGACGATAAAGGGATGGGCGAGACGCCCGACGATCTGGGCTTCGCGGATGAACTGTTCCTCGAGGTCCCGCGAGCCAAAGCCGTTCAGGAAAGTTTTCTGGGCCACGGTGCGGCCGATCAAAGTATCGCGAGCCTTCTCGACCCGGCTGGTCGCACCGGTCCCTAAGGTTTCGATTACTTCATAGCGGTCTGTTTGGGTAGCCATGTGACCACGTCTTTACGAGCGAATCCCGATGCACAGTATCGTGCTGAGGCTTGTTGGGTGGAATGGCCCGAAGGTACTGGTGAAGAGAACCAGCGTACTGTAATCCGGCGCCCGAAAAGACGGATAATGCGGAGCCGAGCTATCGCAAGCGTACCGGTCCCATTCCCGGCGGACCGGCTTTGGTGTAGAGTGGGGAAGTAACAGGCATTTGCCGTGTCTGCTTCCGAGGATCGCTATGGAATCCGCGTCGTCTGCAACGCAAACGAGAAAGCCTGATGAAGCCGCAGCGCCCCGCGAAACGCTGACCATCACCGACAATCGAACCGGAAAGACCTACGAAATCCCTATAAAGAATGACGCCATTCGGGCGATGGACCTGCGCCAGATCAAAGTGGACCCCACCGAATTTGGCATGTTGAGTTACGACCCGGCGTACAACAACACGGCATCCTGCATCAGCAAAATCACTTATATTGACGGCGACGCCGGCATTCTGCGCTACCGTGGCTATCCCATCGAAGAACTCGCGGAAAAGAGCACTTATCTCGAGACGGCTTACCTGCTTCTGCACGGGGAGCTGCCCACCGCGGCGCAGCTCAAGGACTGGACGTACAACGTAACGCACCACACGTTTATTCACGAAAGCATCAAGAAGTTCCTCGACGGCTTTCACTATGACGCACACCCCATGGGGATGATGATCTCCACCATCGCGGCGCTTTCGACCTTCTATCACGACGCCAAGGACATTTTTGATGCGGAGTCGCGCCGCAAACAGACCTACCGGCTTGTCGGCAAGATGCCCACGATTGCGGCGTTTTCCTACCGGCACACTCTGGGCATGCCGTTTGTCTATCCGGACAACGAGCTGAGCTATCCGGGCAATTTCCTGAACATGTTGTTCCGCACGACGGAAGCAAAGTTCCGGCCGAATCCCACTCTGGAACACGCGCTGGATGTGCTTTTCATTCTTCATGCCGATCACGAGCAGAATTGCTCTGCAAATACCATTCGTGGAGTCGGCAGCTCGCACGTAGACCCGTATTCAGCTACCGCGGCGGCCATCGCCGCGCTCTATGGGCCGCTCCACGGCGGCGCGAATGAAGAAGTGCTGCACATGTTGCTGGAGATCGGCTCCGTGCAGAAGGTGCCGGATTTCATCAAGCGGGTAAAAGCCGGCGAAACCAAGCTGATGGGCTTCGGCCATCGCATCTACAAGCATTACGATCCGCGCGCGCGCATTATCAAGCGCGTGGCTTACGAAGTTTTCGAATTGATGGGCAAGAATCCGCTGCTGGAAATCGCGCTGGAGTGCGAGCGCATCGCGCTGGAAGACGAATACTTCATCAAGCGCAAACTTTATCCCAATGTGGACTTCTACACCGGCCTGATTTACCAGTCGATGGGCTTCCCGATATCCATGTTCCCTGTACTTTTTGCGATTCCGCGCACTTCCGGCTGGATTGCGCAGTGGGAAGAGATGCTTCTGGACCCTGAGCAGAAAATTGCCCGCCCCCGCCAAATCTATCTCGGCCACGATACGCGCCAGTACCTCCCCATGGACCAGCGGAGTTGAGAGCGAACCCTAATCCAACTGAAAATGGGCTCGTAAACAGATAGTTTGCAGTATCACGATAGAAATTAACTGGTAGGCGCGTTGGCGCTCGACGTGCTCCTACAGCCCGGTATAGTTGATCGAGAGAGGCGCCATGGCAGAAACACAGACTCCGAGTACATCTGGAAATCCGTCGGTGCGCCGGCGCAGCCAGCGCGTGCTGATGCAGGTGGCCGTGCGCGTGCGTGGAAAGGACGCGCAAAGCAAAGAGTTCGAGGAAGAGACCGAGACTCTGGCCATCAACGCTCACGGGGCGCTCGTACTGACAAATGCGCGAGTAACCAGCGGCAGCAAGGTGATGCTGCAGAACAAACGGACGCAAGAAGAGCAGGAATGCCACGTGGTCTTCCTGGGTCCTGTGCGCGCGGGCAAGTCCGAGATTGGCCTTGAATTTTCCGAAGCGCGCCCCTCGTTTTGGCGTGTGGCGTTTCCACCTGAAGACTGGTCTTCGAGACATCCGGATGCCCGCCCGCTTTCTGCGACGAGGCCTGTAAAATAACTGGATCCCCCTTCGTTTTACGCCGGCTTTTTCCCTTCCCGCAAACAACGCGGGAGAAGTTTGCTTAGATCCAAATTCCTGAAATAAGCGTAAGGCGGAGGCCCGCCAGAACCATACATTTCGCGGCGCGGCAGGCGTAACATCAGGAGCGCGAATTTGGCGCAAGCAGAACTTGGGAATGCCGTGGAAAAAATGCAGCTCATGAAAAGCGCGTGGCGAAGGGCCGCGACGTCTCTTTTGCTCATTGTGATCGTTGCTGTGGGAGCGCGCCTGGCGTTTGCGTGGATAGAGGCGAAGCAAATTCCCGCGCGCGTCCTGAGCATCGTTCCGTTTCAAACGGAAACCGGGCACATCGCCTACTCGATTGCCAGCGGAAAGGGTTTTTCCTCTCCCTTTCAAAGGGATAGTGGTCCGACCGCGTGGCTGGCGCCTGTTTATCCGTATATTCTTGCAGCGATTTTCAAACTGTTTGGGATTTACACGTTCCGCTCTTTTTTTGCAGCGATTTTTTTGAATATCGTTCTCTCCGCCGGCACGTGCGTGCCGATTTTTTACGCAGGCAAACGCATCGCTGGTCTTGGCGTTGCCAGCGGTGCCGCGTGGCTGTGGGCTTTGTTCCCTAACGCCTTCATCATTCCCTTTGAATGGATATGGGATACGTCTTTGTCCGCTCTGCTCGTGGCCGCGATACTTTGGACAACGGTGGAACTCGCGGAATCGCGGCGTCTCGGCGAGTGGTGCGTCTACGGCCTCTTGTGGGGCTTTGCGGTTTTGACGAATCCCGCCGTCGCAGTTCTTTTTCCTTTTCTGCTCGGGTGGGCTGCTCTTCGCGTTCGCGGGTATATTTCCGCAACAAAGTGGCTCGCCAGACCTGCGCTGGCCACTGCACTCGCGGTTCTCTGCTGCGTTCCGTGGACCGTCCGCAACTACCTCGTCTTTCACAAGTTCATTCCGCTGCGCTCGAATTTCGCGTTCGAGCTGTACATCGGCAACAACGAAAACTACGACGAACAGCACCGCGGGCGCCCTGGCGTGGTCACGCAAGACCGCGAGATTCTGCGCTACCTGCGCATGGGCGAAACCGCCTTTATGGAGGAAGAGAAGCGGAAGGCCGCTGCGTTTATCGCGTCGAATCCGCGGATCGAGTTGTGGCTCATCTCGCAGCGCTTCGTAGACTTTTGGGTAGGCACGGCCAATCCGATCACAACCTTTCGACAGGCGGATTCGCTCTGGCTCCGCTTTATCTTGTTGTGCAATGACGCAGCGCCGTTCGGCGCATTGCTCGGAATCATCGTGCTTCTCGCAAGGAAAAATGTTTACGCATTCCCCGTTATCGCGTTTCCGCTGGTCTTTCCGCTGGTGTACTACGTCACGCACACCTCGCTGCGCTATCGTCATCCACTCGATCCTGTGGTGCTGCTTCTTTCAGCCATCGGGCTAAGCGGATTGTGGCACTGGGTCGCGCGCAATGGCGGCAAGAAGGGCCCTGCGGAGAAATCCGCCGCGAGCGCTTCGCCCGCTTAATACAAATGAAAATAGCCGTCGTGCTGGCCGAGCCGGACGGATACACCGAAAAGCGAGGAGAGCTGTTCCGCAGTAAGAATTTCCTGTTTGGGCCCATCGGCCAGAATGCGGCCCTCGCGCAGCATCACTACGCGCTCGATCTCCGGGATAATTTCCGAAACATGGTGCGTGACGAGAAGTATGCCCAGCCCGCCTAGCGCGAGCTGCCGCATCGTGTCGCGCAACTGGAGCTGCGCGGCAATGTCCAGCGCATTGCTCGGCTCGTCAAAGAGAAGCGTCTGCGGATCATGCACCAGAGCCCGCGCGATCAAGGTTCGTTTAGCCTCACCAGAAGACATTTGGGAAACGGGACGATCGGCGAGATGCGCGACTCCCAGCCGCGCGAGCGTTGCTGTGGCCCGCGCGAGATGTTCCGGGTCGGGATGATGATGCGGAAAGATGCGCGTGCTGCTGAAAAATCCGGAAAGCACGACGTCCCGCCCGGTAGCATCAGTCGTGCAGGAAGCCACCAAATCAGGGGAAACGATCCCCAGGAGCGAGCGCAATTCAAAAATGTTCCACTGCTCGCGGCCCAGAATCGAAATGGAAGAACCTTCCCGGGCGAGCGGATAACACTCCCGGGTAATCGTCTTGATTAGCGTGGATTTGCCGCAGCCGTTGGGCCCAAGGATGCAAACGTGTTCCCCGGCGCCAATGCGCAGCGAAACTCCATCGAGCGCAGGCCGCGCCGCGGATTCCCCGCGCACGACAGTGACATCCTTAAGCTCTAAGAGTGGCGCCGTGGGCTTCTCGGATTCAGTCAAGGTGAGAACTATCTTAACCGAGCGGTGCCCGCTGACAAGCCGGCAAGGAAAGCCGTTTTAGGCGAATCTCAAGGAGTCCGCCCTATTTGGCTAAGCGAACGGCCGTCCACTCGCCGGTGATGCCGCTGTCGTCTACGAAAGTGCCTGCGATTTTATCTGCCGTCATTTTTCCGATGAAGCAGGTTTTCAAGCGTTTCCCGTCAGGCTGCAGGAACTTCATGGTGAAGACCACAAAATTCCCCTCCTTGTGGCCGAAATCGATCTCTTCGCGTACGCCGTTTGGGCCGGAGGTAGCACCCTCCAGCCACTCCCCTTCTGGGCCGGAATAAGAGAGTCTGAGAGTCCGCGAGGTTTCACCATGCGCGCTTTTCAATTCCGCTTTCCACTTCCCGAGACTGAACCCGGCGTAGTAGATGCTAAGTTGAGGGGGAGAAGCCTCTATCCGGACCATCGCGGGGAATTCCAGGAAAAGGAGGCGAAAACCGCGGGGTCCTCGCCTCCCGGGGTGGGGTGTTTCAGGACAATACCTTCAGTGGCCTTGCAGACTGCCCTGCCAGGCAGGTCTGCGGCCTCACTCGCGCTCGAATTGCAGCAAGGGACTCACCACCAAAGGGCTTGTCTTTTGTGGTTTTTGTAGCACTGCGCCGCGTGCGTGTCAACGGCAAAAGCAGAGGCATTCCGCGAAATAGCCCTCCCGCACCGCTCACTCGGGGGGAGCCATCGCCTTCGCCTGATCCAGAATCTCGCGGACCATGCGGCCGAGCGTCGACGGGCTATACGGTTTCTGGAGGTAGCGCGCAGCGTGGCCGACATTTTCGGCGCCTTTGGCTTCCTGCGAGTAGCCGCTCGTAAAGAGAACCGGCAGGTTGGTGAAGCGCGCTGCGAGTTTCGCGGCGGTTTCCGGTCCCCCCAGCTTGGGCATAACCAGATCCAGAATAGCCAGCGCGGGCGTCTCACTTTCGCAAAGTTTCAGCGCCTCTTCCCCATCAACCGCGGCTAAGACCCGATAGCCCAACTGGAAGAGCGCCTGCCTTGCCATCTCGCGTATGGAGTCGTGATCTTCCGCCAGAAGCACCGTCTCCGTTCCGCGGCCCACGGCCATGGATGGCGCTCTGAGAGGCAAGGCGGCGCCTTGGGGTTTTATCGCTTCCGCGACGGGGAGGTACACCCGGAAGAGAGTGCCCTGGCCCAGCTCACTGTAGACGTGGATGAAACCTCCGTGCTGCTTGACGATTCCATAGGCCGTGGCCAGCCCCATGCCGCTGTTTTTCTCATGCTCCTTGGTCGAAAAGAAGGGCTCGAAAATATGCTCGCGCATTTCGGCGTCCATGCCGACGCCGCTGTCGGAGACGGACAATACGGCGTAACGCCCCACGGTGGCGTAGGGATAGAACCGGCAATAGGACTCATCAATCTCAACTAACTCCGTTTCAATGAGCAGCCTGCCGCCCTGGGGCATGGCATCGCGGGCGTTCAAGCACAGATTCATGAGCACCTGCTCGATCTGCGTGGGATCAGCTTTAATGGGCTCGAGCGGGGCGTTGACCACTTTGAGTTCAATGTCTTTGCGGATGACTTTATCGAGGAAGCTGGCCAGATCACTGGTGACGGCGTTAAGGTCCACAGTCCGGGGCTGCAAAACCTGTCGGCGGGCAAAGGCGAGCAGTTCACGCGTCAAAGCTGCGGCACGTTCAGCTTGCTCCCGGATCCGTGCGAAGCGCTCGGCGATTTGCGGATGGCTGCGGCTTTGATCGAAGCCCAGCTCCGCCCAGCCCAGAATCGCGCCGACCACATTGTTGAAGTCGTGTGCTACGCCGCCGGCCAACTGGCCGACGGCCTCGAATTTTTGAGCCTGGTGCAACTGGCGCTCCATCGCGCGCACTTCGGTCACATCCTCGGCAATCACTTCCGCGGAGGCTGCCGGCCCCGAGGCGGAAAGCCTGCGCAAATGGAGGCGAACCGCCACGATTCCTCCATCGCGCCGGCGCCATTCGGTCTCCATTCCCTGAACGCGGCCCTCCTGGCGGCAGGCCGCCATGCACTCGGCGAACTGCGCCGGGTAGCGGAAAATGTCGCGCACCAGGGCAGGAGGGTTCAACTCTCCGGCGGACGTGCAGCCCAGAATGCGAAGCAGAGCGGGATTGGGATCCAGGAAAGTCCCCTCGGAAGAAACGCGAAAGATACCGTAAGCGGTATTCTCAACGAACTCGCGGTTCCGTGCTTCGGAAAGCGCGAGCGCCTCTTCCGCGCGTTTGCGTTCCGTGATTTCCAGAACCACGACGCTGACAGCAAAAATCACGCCGCTGCCTCCGCGAAGCGGATGAAAACTGGCCAGCCAGGTGCGGTCCGCCCCGTTCTGAGAGTCTGGCGTGCTCTGTATTTCCACGTTTTGAATCGATTCTCCGCGGGAAAAGGCGCGTCTTAAGTAATACTCGACGGCTTTGGATACGTCTGGATGAACGTCCCTCGTCATCAGGCCCTGGTGCTGGTCGGCCGCGAGGCCGTTGATGTGAGCCAACTTTTCGTTGACGCGGAGGTAGCGCAAGTCAGGACCATAAACCGCAAGGCCGATGGGTGCGGTGCGATAAATCTGTTCGAGCTCTGCGAATTGTTCGCGTGCCCGCGCTTCGCTGTCCGCTAGGGCCTGGTAAGTCCGCGCATTCTCATCGCGCAATTTCTTTTCTGCCAGCGCTCGCTTCAGCGCGGACGGCAGGCGCACCAAGTGTTCTTTCAGGATGAAATCGTTTGCCCCTTGCTTGATGCACTCGACAGCAGCCTCTTCCCCGAGCGTGCCCGTCACCAGCAAGAACGGTGTGTGCATCCCTCTGGTCCGCAATTCCTTCAGCGCTTCGAGCCCCGTCCAGCTCGGTAGACGATAGTCGGCGAGGATGGCGTCGAATTCACCATCTTTCAGAGCCGAGAGGTACTGTTCCTTGTCCTGTAATAGCGTGTATCGCACGTCAAACCCCGAAACTCGCAGTTCCAGCAGCGCGAGTTCAACGTCCTGCGGCTCGTTTTCAAGAATCAGCAGACGAAGCGGTATCGCGCTTTCCGTGCCGCGCAGTTCATCGAGCAGTAAGGACTTCATCGCGAGCTCACCGCCTGGCTTCTGGAATCTGCGGGCACGTGCGGCATCGGCTTAAACGTTCCTTCCGGTCCAAATATTTTCCCTCTGCACTTGCCTTGGCTTTTCATGGGAATTAACTGGCGCTATGTTCTGCTCCCCTGAAGCGCCTCAGCACTCTTCAGAACGGCCTCCGGTGGGCGCAACTCGGATTCCACGGCGTCGAGAAACTCCCCGAAACTCCTTGTGTCGTTTGCGCCCCAGAATCCCGCGCGAAGACGCAGCAACAGAGGGCCCCACGGCTGGACGCTTTGGTTGTGAACGGCAAGCCGCGATTCGACGCGCTGGCGCAACACCGATGCGCTCGGCTCTGCCGCGTCGATGGCAAGCGAGCAAAATTGCGATTTCCCGAGCCGCCCGATGTGGTCGCTTCGCCGGAAGCAGGTTCGCAGAAGATTCGTCGTTTCCACGGCCAGTTCTTCGCTCGCTCCGGAACCATATTCCTCGTGCACCGAAGCGAAGTTCTCGATCAGCGCGCAGAGGAGTACCAGCATGCCCCCCGAGCGAGTCGCCTCCTCCATCGCCCGCGTGCCTAGCGCGGTAAACCCTTCGCGGTTGTACAGCCCTGTCAGCGGGTCCCGCAGCAGGTCCGCTAAACCTTCCAGCGTGTTGCGCTCCATCGCGGTTCGCAAAACGCGCTGCATCGTACGCGGATCCATAAATCCTTTGAGGAGATAGTCAATCGCGCCTTCAGAGATGCTCCGGGAGGCAAGATGTTTGTCCTCGATGTCCGCAATAACGATCAGTGGAATTCCCGGCGCGGTTCGGTGCACCCGCCGTACGGCTTCCAGAGGGTCCGGCCGCCCAAGCGACAGATCGAAGAAAATGGCTTCTGGCGCGGCAAGCTCCACCGTCGCCAGTAAAGTCGGGATCGTCGAAACGATGCTCAAGTCCAGATTGCCGTCGGGCTCAGGATAAAGCGCGCGCAGAGACTCAGCGGCTTCTCCGGGAACGCCCTCGGCCAGTAACACTCGAAATTTCTCTTTCGCCATCCAGGTAACCTCCCCATTGCCAACACCGCGCCGCTTGAGCGGCAATCGACGAAAAGAATGCGAGTCCGGGGGCAGTTCACCGGAGGCGCAGTTTTGCGCACAACAAAAGCATTTGGCTGGACTGGAGAGGACAGTCTTTGAAGGTACGTACTTCTAGATGCTTTCAGGAAGGGGTAGTGCTATTTTCGCGCAGCCGTTGGCAGAGTCAAGAGACGTTCACTTGGCGGATGCTGATTTGCCACTGCCAGCGGGATACGCCGCCAGCCCGGCCAGGGTCACCGCGGGGCGCTGCCCAGAACCGCTCCCACAGGATTAAAAATCTCCTCGATCTTTTCCGCAAGCACGAAATCGTAATCGCTGATGCCCTTGACGCTGTGCGTGGTCAGGTCAATCACCACCTTGTTCCACACGTTGAACCACTCCGGATGATGGTTCATCCCTTCGGCGACAAGAGCGACGCGCGTCATGTTGCCGAAAGCTGTAACGAAATCCTTGCAGACGTACTCCTGGTGCAATTTCCCATTGACGACTTTCCAGCCCTGCAGTTTTCGCAGAAGAGCTTGCACTTCGGCGTCGGTCAATTTCTTTGCGGGCATGGCGGTGGTCCTCCGGAAGCGAGCGTGGCGCTTCCATTATGAGCCGCGCGACTTGCGTCGGCAACTTCGCGCCTTTGGAGTGCGGGAGCCATGCTTCAGCTTTTGAGGCCGTGAACCGGCAAGGGCTCGCGGCTCTGACAGGTCAAGATACACCATTACCTGCGCGCGTTGACCGTTGAATGCGTTCGCGAATTCCATTAAGGTAGAGGTTTCTTTTCAGACCAAAAATGCGCGTTGTGCGCGGCGCGGCGAAAGTCGACGGGGGAAATCGTGAAGAAGAAGATTCGTGTAATCCAGTACGGCGTGGGGCCTATCGGCGCATCCATCACGCGCCTCATGCGAGAGAAGCAAGCCATTGAAATCATCGGCGCCATTGATACCGACCCCGCCAAAGTCGGCCGCGACCTCGGCGAAGTGATCGGCGCGACCGACGCTCCCTGGGGCGTGAAAGTTTCCGCCGACGCAAAAGAAATCCTCGAACAAGCCGCCGACGTCGTAATTCACTCTACATCTTCTTCTTTGCCCAAAGTAATGGATCAGTTGCTCGCTTGCCTCGAAGCCGAGTCCTGTATCGTCTCCACCTGCGAAGAACTCTCCTATCCGCTCCGCACCTATCCAGAGTTGTCCGCGCAACTGGATAAGGCCGCGAAAGATTGGGGCGTCGCCCTGGTCGGCACGGGTGTCAACCCCGGCTTCGTGATGGACAAGCTGGTCATCACGCTCGCTGCCGTTTCCCAGCGCATCGAGCACGCTAAAGCGGTGCGCATTGTGGATGGCGGCAAGCGCCGCCTTCCCCTGCAGAAAAAAATCGGCGCCGGCATGTCGGAAGACGAATTCCGCGCCCAGGTAAAAGCAGGCGTGATCAAGCACGTCGGCCTCCCAGAATCCGTCGCGATGATTGCGGACAGCCTGAACCTTCCCGTCGACGAAATTACCGAAACGATCGAGCCCAAAATCGCCACCGAGCGTGTGCAAACGGAATACCTGACGGTCGAGCCAGGACAGGCCGCAGGCGTCCACCAAATTGCCCGCGGCACAAGCGGCGGAAAAGAGCTCATCTATCTCGAGCTGCAAATGTACGTCGGCGCGAAAGATCCCGCCGATGCGGTCACGCTGAAGGGCCACCCAAACATCAGCCTGGTCATTCCCGGCGGCACGCATGGCGACGTCGCCACTGCGTCGGTAGTCGTCAACTCAATCCCGGTGATTCTCGACGCCCCAGCAGGCCTGCGCACCGCTCGCGATCTGCCTATTGGCTTCTTCTCACCAAACGCAAAGCCCTGAGCACACGCCTGACGAGCAACTCGCAGGAGTGTGTTACGCTGCGCATTCCGCAGGAGTCTTGCGGATGCTCAGGCTACAAAGCTTCGGCCAAATTCATATTTCCAGAGGGGCGCTCATGAAGAAACTTGTCCTTCTTCTCGTTTTGGCGTCGACCGGCTCATCCTGCCCCGCTTCGCCCACCTCACAATCAACCAAGGACTTGGAACTCGCGCGTTGGGAACAGGAAGCGCAAAACGTCACCATCATCCGCGACGACTGGGGCATCGCCCACGTCTACGGCAAGGCCGACTGGGACGCCGTCTTCGGAATGATCTACGCCCAGGCGGAGGACGACTTCAACCGTGTGGAAACAAACTACATCAACGCCATGGGGCGTTTGGCGGAGGTGGAAGGCGAGTCGAAAATCTATCAAGACCTGCGTATGAAGCTTTTCATCGATCCCGAAGTAACGAAAACACAATACGAAAAGACTCCGGAGTGGATGAAAAAACTGATGCGCGCCTGGGCTGATGGCTTGAACTTCTATCTCCTGAAGCATCCCGAAGTAAAACCGCGCCTGATTAAGAGATTCGAGCCCTGGATGGTGCTGACATTCACGGAAGGCAGCATCGGAGGTGACATCGAGCGGGTAAATCTGAACCAACTCGAAGCCTTCTACGGAAAAGTCCCACTCAGCGCGGCGCATGCGGCTTCCGCGGATGACGACGAAGACGAGGAGCCGCGCGGCTCCAACGGCATTGCCATCGCGCCTTCCAATACAAAGGACCACCACGCGCTGCTCCTGATCAACCCGCACACCTCTTTTTTCTTTCGTTCCGAGCTTCAAGTGGCGAGCGGAGCGCAGCTGAACGCCTACGGCGCAGTGACGTGGGGCCAGTTTTTCATCTATCAGGGTTTCAACGAGCACGCCGGATGGATGCACACCTCCAGCGGTGTGAACGCCATCACCTTTTACCTCGAAACAATCGAGAAGAAGGACGGCAAGTTTTTCTACAAGTACGGCAAGGAAGAACGTCCTGTCCAAGCAAAGGAAATCATCGTGCCGTATATGACGGATCACGGCATAGTCGAAAAGAAATTCACCGCCTACTGCACGCATCACGGCTCCATCGTGCGCGAAGAAGACGGCAAATGGGTCAGCATTCGCCTGATGCAGAATCCCGTGCATGCGTTGATGCAGTCCTACACTCGTACCTTGTCGCTGGGTTATTCCGCTTTCCTCGGCTCCATGCAATATCATACAAACTCTTCCAACAACACGATTTTCGCGGATGCGGACGGTAACATCGCCTACTTTCACGGAAACTTTATCCCCCGCAGAGATCCCAGCTTCGACTGGACCAAGCCAGTAGATGGCAGCAATCCAGCAACGGAGTGGCACGACGTTCTTTCCGTGGATGAAACGCCGCACCTGCTGAATCCCAAAAGCGGCTGGCTGTACAACTCCAACAACTGGCCGTGGTCCGCCGCCGGTCCAAGCAGCCCCAAAAAAGAGGACTTCCCCGCTTATGTCGAGACCGGCGGCGAATCGGCCCGCGGACTGCACGCCATCCGCGTCCTGCAAGATAAAAAAGACTTCACCGTTGACTCGCTGATCGCCGCCGCCTACGACAACTACCTGACTTGGTTCGAGAAGCCCATCCCGTGTCTCATAAAAGCGTGGGATGCAGCGCCGGCTGACAATCCCCTGAAAGCGAAACTCGCCTATCAAATTGCTCTTCTGCGCGATTGGGATTTGCGCTGGGACGCGAAATCCGTCCCGACTTCCCTCGCCGTCTTTTGGGGCGAGGATGTCCAGAAGCGTGTCAGCGCCGACGCGAAAAAAGCCGGCATCTACATGAGCGACTACATCTGCACAAAAGCCCCGCCAGCTCTGCTTCTTCAATCACTCTCGGACGCATCGGACAAACTCGCGGCCGATTTCGGCACCTGGAAAACGCCTTGGGGCGACATCAATCGCTTCCAGCGACTCACCGGCGACATCCTCCAGCCCTTCAACGACGCGGCCCCAAGCATTCCCGTAGGGTTCACGTCGTCAGCCTGGGGCTCGCTCGCCTCATTCGGAGCCCACGCCTACCCCGGAACGAAAAAATGGTACGGCACTAGCGGCAACAGCTTCGTGGCAGTCGTAGAATTTGGTGATAAAGTTCGCGCCAGAGCCGTCACCGCTGGCGGCGAAAACGGCAATCCATCATCGCCCCATTTCAACGACCAAGCGCAGCGCTACAGCACCGGCGACCTGCGCGAAGTCTACTTCTACGGCGAACAACTCAAGGGCCACACGCAACGCGAATATCACCCGGGAAAATGAAGCAACCCGTTTTCCCGGACCAAGACTGCAGCAACCCCTAGCCGATAACAAGCAGCGAGCCAGGTCGCCGGCGAAGGATTGCTTGACAGCCTCCCTATTCCTTCCTATATATAGTCTGGACAGGGGAACAACATGCCCAACAACGAAATCCCGCAGCTCCTACCCGGCACACTTTTCATGCTCGTCCTGCAAGCCCTCGCGCGCGGTCCCTTGCACGGCTACGCCATTGCCCGGCGCATCAAAAATGCTTCCGATCATGGCCTGGAGATTGAGGATGGCTCGCTCTATCCCGCCTTGAACCGCATGTTGGTGAGAGGCTGGCTCAAAGCGGAATGGGGAACCTCCGAGAATAACCGCAAAGCGCGCTTCTACCGTCTGACCGCGGAAGGCAGGAAGCAACTGCACTCGGAAGCCAGGGAATTCAACAAGATGGTGAAAAGCATCCAGCTCGTGATGCGCACGGTGTAAGGAGGCCCGCCATGTCCACCTTCCAGGAATGGATAAACCGGCTGCGTTATCTGGGACGGCGCGACCGCTTCGCGAACGAAATGGGTGACGAAGTTCAGTTTCACATCGAAGCGCGCGCAGCCGAACTTCAGGAAAGCGGCCTGTCGCCGGACGAAGCTCACAAACGGGCGCGGCGAGAGTTCGGTTCGACGCAATTGGCGCTCGAAGATTCTCGCCAAGCCTGGCGATTCCAATGGTTGGAAGACCTGGTCGCGGATTTACGCGTAGGCGTTCGTATGTTGTGGCGGAGCCCGGGATTTTCTGTGCTCGCAATCCTCTGTCTGACTCTAGGCATCGGCGCCAATGCCGCCGTGTTCAGTTGGATCGAAGGTCTGCTCTTCCGGCCCTACCCCGCCGTCGTTCACCAGGAACGGCTCCTGGCCCTCTCTGGAACCTCCAAAGGCGAAACCGGCGCCACCGCGCTTTCCTGGCCCGACTTTCTCGACCTCGAAAAAAATTCCACCCTCCTCGACGCTATTTTCGTCTCCAAAATCACCGGCACCACCCTCAGCATTGGCGATCGCGCCGAACGCACCATCGGCAGCATCGTCTCGGCCAATTATTTTGACGCCATTGGCGTCCATCCCGTTCTCGGTCGCGGTTTCGAACTCGGCGAAGATGTCGGCCGCAGCGCGCATCCCGTCACTGTAATCAGCTATCAGCTTTGGCAAGGCCGCTTCAAAGGCGATCCCGCCATCATCGGAAAAACCCAGCGCCTCAACGGCGTGCTGCACACCATCATCGGTGTCATGCCTGAAGATTTTCGCGGAACCTTTGTCGGCTGGGCCATGCAATTCTGGGTGCCTGCTTCCATGGAAGACATTTTCGAGGCCGGCGGATACAAACTCGAAGACCGCAGCGCACGCTGGATTGAAGCATACGTCCGGCTCAAGCCCGGAGTCAGCCCGCAACAAGCCCAGCAAGAACTTTCTGCGATTGCCCGCCGCCTCGAATCCGCTTATCCCTTAACCAATCTCGGCTACGGCGCCAAGCTCTGGCCGCTTTGGCAAACGCCTTTCAACAATGCGGGCACGCTGCTCCCCACGCTTGAAATTATGCTCGCCGTTGTCGTGTTCGTTCTCCTTATCGCATGCGCCAATGTCGGCAACCTTCTTCTGGTCCGCTCCTTTGGGCGGCGGCATGAAATGACCGTGCGTGTCGCCGTTGGAGCAGGCCGTATGCGCCTCCTCAAACAACTTCTCACCGAAGGATTGATTCTCACTTCGCTCGCTGCGGTTGGCGGAATCGTCGTCGCCCACTGGTGTCGCCATGCCCTCAGTCTTCTGTTTCCCGCGCGGGCCGGCGTCTCTATGTACCTGCCAGGCGACATTGATTGGCGCGTGCTGGCCATCAGCGCTGGAATCTCTCTGCTTTCGACGTTGATGCTCGGTTTGGTTCCGGCTCTGCAGGCCAGCAAAATCGATCTTGCCGCCGCGCTGAAAGCCGAAATGGCCGGCGTTGTTGGTGGCCACGGAAAATCCTGGCTCCGCTCCGGCCTTGTCATTGGTCAGGTTTCCCTGAGTTTCGTCCTGCTTGTGGGCGCCGGTTTGTTGACGCAAAGCCTTCAGAAAATCCGCAGCGCCAGCCCGGGGTTTACCACCCGAGGAGTTTTGTCTACGGCTGTGGATTTAGTTTCTGCCGGCTACGATGCCCAGCGTTCCAGAGTTTTTCGAGACGCCCTTCTCGATCGCGTCACCGCGCTCCCCGGCGTCGAATCGGCTGCCTTTGCCACGATGACTCCTCTTGGTTACGGCAGCTTCTATTCGTCAAAGATTGCCGTGGATGGCTACCAGGTCCCTCCTGAAGAAGAGCCCACCGTCGAATTCAACAGAGTGGGTCCTGGCTACCTCGCGACCTTGGGAATTCCATTGGTCGCTGGCCGGGAGTTCACTCGCAGCGATGACGAGTCGGCTGCCCAAGTCGCCATTGTGAACGAAACCATGGCCTCGCAATTCTGGCGCGGCCAAAATCCGGTCGGACAGCGTATTCAGGTAACAGGCCAATGGCTGACCGTCGTCGGCCTCGCCCGGGATTCCAAATACCGTAGCGTCCGCGAACAACCAAAACCCTTTTTTTACGTGGCCTTGCGCCAGAATCCTTCCGTCAGCGGCGCTCTCATCATCCGCACACCTCTAAGCCCCGAAACGATGGCTAAAGCCATCTCCAGCGAAGTCCGCGCTCTGGACGGAAGTCTCGCGCTCTACGAAGTCATCACCCTCCAGGAACAACTCGACCGTTCCACCTCTGCACAACTCGTGGCCGTCACTCTGGTCGGCGTCCTCAGTGCGCTGGCTCTTCTTCTCGCGGCCATCGGTCTGTACGGCGTCATGGCCTACACCGTCTCTCAGAGCACCCGCGAACTAGGCTTGCGCATGGCCCTCGGCGCGGGTGCCCCGGAATTGTTGCGCCTCGTGATGACTCGCGGTATGGCCCTGACTGCCGGAGGCGTAATTCTCGGCGGGGCGGTAGCACTCGGCCTCACACGTCTGATCGGAAACTATCTTTTTCAGGTGAGTCCGCGCGATCCACTGGCCTTCGGCTCGGCTTTCGCGGTGATGGCCCTCGCCGGGCTGGCTGCATGTATCCTGCCCGCCTGGCGCGCCGCGCGAATCGATCCCATGCGCGCGTTGCGCCAGGAATAGGTTCAATTCGAGGAAGGAGTTTCTTCCAGCTTCACATTCGAAAAAATCGCCGTTTCCAGAGTGGTGGCCACGTGCGAGCAGACTCCCAGTCCGATGTAGAGGGGATCCTTGAGAGCGACATATTCAATCGGCCCGGAGGCTTTTAATTCTTCACCGGGCTTGCCGAAATACATCGTAAAGCTGTTGCCCTTCCTCACAAGGCGCAAGCGCGACGGCCCATCTTCCGCCGCCACGACTTGATACGTCTGCTCATTGGACGCGCCGCGAAATTGTAAAGAAGTGAGCCCATTCCCATGCGAAACCGCATCAGCGTAAGATGACCCAGGATCGAGGCTCTGCCGGACAATAAGCACAGCCTTTCGGTGGTCCGCAGCGCTGGTGCCTACCCAGGTAACGTCTGCGCTTAGAGCAACGTCGCCAGAAACCTTCTTCCAAACAAAATAAAACGCATCGGAAGCAGCCCACATGTTGGCCCCGCCTCCGGTAATTGTGTATTCGCCCTTCGCTGCATCGTAGTGCGCCTTGCACCCCGCCGGCGTCTGTCCCACGCTGCCCTCATTCGTGAAGACGCCCAAATCGTTGGTCTGCGCTAACGCCACGACCATAGCCAACGCAAGGATTGTCAAAAGCGCGCAAACGCGCGCGAACGCAATAGCCTTCGGCATGATGTCCGATCCCTCCGCTCCCAGCGGGGCATTCTACATCACAGATGAGCTGGCATGGCAGATAACGCGAGGCGTGCGGGCCTGCGACGGTGAGATGGGCTCAAACCGGAACGGTTACCCGCACAGGCCGGCTCTTAGCCGCCCGCTTATTCGCATAGAGCGCCTGATCCGCTCCCGCAATCATCACCTCGGGTTGGTCCCCGGTGTCATACTGCTTCCAGCCGGCGGAATACTTGATCGGAATTTTTCGCCCGTCCCACTCCATCTCCAAAGGACCGAGCCGGTTCAAAACCAGCTGCAACTGCGTCAGATTGCATTCCGGCAGAATCAGCAAAAACTCATCCCCACCCATGCGAACCGCCAGATCCCCGCTCCGAATCACGCGATTGAGCGCCGCCGCAAATTCCTGCAGCACCAAATCTCCCGCCGGATGCCCAAACGTATCATTGATGTACTTGAATTCGTCGAGGTCCATCAGCACGACCGTCAGCGGATGCCCCTTGCGCGCCGAACGCGCCACCTCAGCGATAAGCCTCTGCTCCGCAAACCGCCGGTTATACAGCCCCGTCAGCGCATCAATCATCGCCAGATCGCGCAGCAGCATCGCGTGGTGCTGCTTCTCCGCAAGTTGGCGCCGCAAGCGCTTGATCAGTACCTGCTGGTAGATCGTGTAAATGTTGAAGAGCACCACCAGGGATACCAGCCCAAAAACCGCCTCCGTGAACCGGATCCTGAAAAATGTCGTCGCTCCCTGTGCCAGCGACGGCAACGCAAACGAAATGATCGCTCCGGTCAATAACAGCATCACGAAGATGGAATTCGCCCAAACCCACCAATCCTTCTTCTCAATCCTGCGCAAATTCTCCGCGATCTCTTCGTTAGAAGGAGCCGCGGAAAGCAGGTTTGGCTGGTCGTGCTTATTTTCCATAAATAAGATTACTTTGTGCGAATAGCTTTACTTTCCACCGTAAGATGCCTGAAACAACCAGTCAAGGCCATTTCGGGAACTGGCCCCCGGCGTCGTTACTTACGGGTTAACGCCTGTTCCAAAATGGGAATCATCACCTCCGATCCACTGCCCACGCAAGGCAGACGCAAACTGGCCGTCAGGACGGCACCTGTACTCTGGTACGGGCGTCCTATAGGTTGGAACGGAACTTGCCACCATACTATTCCCAGATCGAAGGACTATGACCGCTATAATCATTCTCGTTCTTTCCGTGCTGGCTCTACTGAGCTTCTCCATTAGCCAGTGGAGAATGATTTGGCTGACCACCGCCAACCAGCCTCTTTCCGACTCGTTGCGCGCAGCAACCGGCATAGACACCGACGCCATCGGCCCCAATGAATTCGGCAAGCTCCTCGGCCTGTGCGACGAGCTTTCCCCACTCATCAAAAAGCGTACCCCTTGGCTGCGTGAGGTATCCTTCTACCATTCCGCGCTCGCGAAACTCGAAAAGTCCGTCCGCTCGATCCAGCCCGCGGTCTCGGCCTGGGCTTCCCGCGAGATGATGATCTGTTCGCGCTACGTGGCCGTGGTTCTGGACCAGAATCTTTCCGTTGACCTCGACCAACGCGCTGCCGCGCGCACCAGCTAGAGTCTCGACGATCTCTTCACAGTCGCCTACCCACTTCGCCGCACGATCAGCGTTTATGTAAGTTTTTGATAATAAAATATTTAATAGACTCTACCTGCGCGCCGCTTCAGGATGCTGACAGCACGGAAATTCGAGTCGCCCAGCGGTTCACCGTTCCCAGAACTTCATGACCGCCGCATAGTCCAGGTCTTCCTTGGCCGCCGCTTTGACAGCCGAATACGTGCCATAGGCGGCAGCAGCGGCAGGCAACGTGATGCCAACATCCTTGGCCAGTTCCAACGCCAAACCGACGTCTTTGTGCATCAACCTCAACGGGAAGCTAGGCGGGTATTCCCCTCTCAGCAGCAGGGGAGCCTTCACGTCCAGAACGGCTGCCCGCGCCATGCTGGATTGCATGACTTCGACCAGTTTCTCCCCCTCAAGCCCGGCTCCCCTGACCAAAGCCATGGCCTCTGCCAGGGCATCCACTTGGAGCGCCAGAATCAGGTTCATAGCCAGCTTGATGGTCTGGCCCGCCCCGTTGGGCCCGAGGTGAAACCACCGCTTCCCTAGAACACTGAAAACTGGCTCGGCATCCTTCAAAACCTGGGCATCTCCACCAACCATAAAGACCAGCTCGCCTTTCTCCGCACCCCACGTCCCCCCCGTGACGGGCGCGTCCAGAAAGTCGATTCGGTGCTCCGCACAAGCACCGGCAATCCTGCGCTCAAGAGCAGGGGAAACCGTACTGGAGTCGATGTAGATGCTGCCTGCAGGGAGCGCGGCCAGAGCGCCGTCGTTCTTCCCTCCCTTGCCCCAAAGCACCTCCTCAAGGGCCGGCGGGTCGCTGACGATCGTAATCAGCACCTCAGAAGCGGCAGCAACTTCCCGTGGCGAGCCAGCCAGTTTTGCCCCAGCAGCCACGAGCGATTCGGCGCGAGACGCGGTTCGGTTCCACACCGTGAGAGCGTATCCAGCCTTGAGCAGATTGAGCCCCATAGGCCGCCCCATCAGGCCCAACCCGATTAAACCAACCTTTGTTCCCGGGCCTATCTTTCTCGTTGGATTCAAGCTAGCTCCGGGGCCTATCTTCACTCCTGGTCCGATGCTCGTGTTTGCGTTGGGGTCGGAGCTCATAATGTGCCTCCAGGTCGGCGGAGCGGTTACAAGGGCGGCCGCCGCCGCGATTTTCAGAGTTATCAGGCGCGTAGATTGTAACCGAATCAGCGAGCAGGCGTCCCGTGCAGGGTCAGAGGTGCGTTGCGTAGGGGCTGCGTTTTGCCTCAGGCGGTTTTCGGGCGGTTCTGGAGCGGCAGCATCGCAGAAGCACCGCCGGCCCCTTCAGTCGAGGATTCCCCGCCGGCTTTGTTGCGGGCCTTCGGGTCCGCAGCGGCAGGCGTTGCCTCAGTCTTCGCAGCATTTGCCGGAGCCGCACACATCCCGCCGCCGTCGGGTGTCGGCGTAGGCTCGGGCTTCTCTTCCAGGCGAACAATGTATTGGTAAGGGATTTCCCAACGGAAATGCTTGTGCTGCCCGCGCTGCTCGAACTGCTGCTCCAGGAAGATCGAACGCCCGGAGTCCGCCACAAAAGTGCCCGAGGCAGGCAGAAGGATGTCGCCGGCGCGGTATTGTACCTCTACCCGGCGCCCAAGAAATGCGGAATAGCGGGCCATGGCTGTACCTAGTCTCCAAAGTGGCGAGTAACATCGTCAATGGTACGGAAGGACTCCCCCACGCGGAGTATCGGAAAACTTCAAAAAGCCTGCATTTAACGGCGAAAAAAGCCCATGGCCCGGAACCGAACCCGAGAGTGGCGTCCTTGCTAAGGAAATAGACCCAAAGGTTGAGGCCCTGCCGCGTACTTTCGCAGATAATTTTTAACGGAGAATTTTCGCGCCGTGTTTTCCGAACTCATATAGCGCACCGTGCCAAAAATTGGCCGCTCCGGGCCCCACGGGCGGTCGTAACGCCCTAGGCACCAGAAAATCCCGCTGTAGGAATTGGGATCGCGCCCGTCGAGCGCATACTTGTTGTTGAGGTGCACGAGAATTTCCACCGCTTGCTGCGGCGTTAGCGACCATTCCAGAATTTTCTTCCCCCAAAGCATGCGCAGGTAGTTGTGCATCCGGCCTTCCCGGACAAGTTGCGTTTGCGCGGCATTCCAAAGAAGATCGTGCGTCGCCGCCGACTCGAATTGCTCGAGCGTATAAACATAAGCCCGCTCATCCCGCGCATGTTTTTGCAAAGTTTTCAGCGCCCACTCCGGAAGCGACTCATAGCGACCGTGGTCGCCGTGATGCGAAGCAAAATTAAACCCAACTTCGCGCCACGTAACGAGTTCGTCCAGAAAAGATTCCGCGTTCGCACTCATGTTCCACCAACCCTCGCGGCTTCCATTACCTCGAAGAGCAAGTTTTTCGGGTTTCCATTTTTCGCGCCGCACGAGTTCCCCAAAAATTTCGTGCACCGAGATATGTCCAAAGCGAAGATAAGGAGAAAGTCCGCTCGCAAAATCCGCATCCGGTTCGTTGCGCCGTTCGGCGTAACCGCCCAGCTTGGATTCGAAGAATTCTTTCATTAGCTCTGTCGCGCGCTGATGCCCGCCTCGGATTTTTGCCGGCGGAACGGCGTGATCGATGGGAATCGCAGCGAGCGAGGCCGGCTCTCCAGAAAGAAGAGCCGCGGACGCGGCAGGCCAACGCGCAGTAATCGCTTTCGGCAACGACGCAATCGGCAGCGCGACTTTCGCTGGCGGATCCGCGAAAGGAAATTCGGCAAGATGCGCGGGCAGCGTCTTTTGCAGAAAGCGTCGAAACGCATGCGCCGTCAGGAAAGCTTGGTCCGTGCCGCGAAGCGGCAGCAGCCCGTTGGAATCGACCGCTTCAAGACGCACGGAAAGTTTCTTTGCAGCAGCCTCAACCATCCGCGGAAGAAAAAAACAGGGATAGTCGTCGGTAACAACGAGGCAAGCCTCAGCAGCCAACGCCTCAAGCAAACCAGCCCCTGCGCCAGCAGACGCCTCGACATACGGATAATAGAAGACGCCCCGCGAGCCACAAATCGCGGCGTTATGCGCCATCCCGTCGATCACAAAACGATGCAGCCGATCGCTGGCCCAGCGGTAGCCGCAACGCAAAGCCTCAAAAATCACAAGCGGCTTGCGCAACTCCCGCGAATGTTCCAAAGCGCGGTCCAACGCGAAATTGAATCTAAGTCTGCGGCTGGCGATCATCCAATAAACAATGTATTTCCCGCCGGCACGAACGGGCTCGCCATTGCAATCGCGAATCCGGATCAGCGGTACGCCGGGCATGTCACTCTCGTTGGAAGGTAAGCGCGCACGGGCAAACTATTTTTCAAGAATACAAGACACGCCCAGAGGCCGCAAAGCCGCCGAGGAACATCTTGACTTTTTCTGGAGCCGGGCTATTGTCGGCGTTCCGAGTTTTCGCGCGTAAACAACAGGAGAAACAAATGCTGCTCAGAACCTGTAACCGAGGCGTGCTGCTCTCTCTGTGTTTGAGTCTGGCAGCCTTGCCATCGGCACTTGGACAAGCGCAAAAGCCAGTCGACAAGTCCTACGTCTTGAAAGCAGCGCGCATGTTTGACGGCAAGAGCGACGCCCTGGTGAAGCCCGGCCTCGTGGTCGTGACCGACGGAAAAATTGCAGGCGTTGGCTCAAGTGCGGCAATCCCCGCGGGCGCGGAAGTCATCGACCTCGGCGACGCCACGCTCCTCCCAGGCCTGATTGACGCCCACACTCACCTCACCGGCATGTACAGCGAGGATTACAAACAAGCCGAGCTGGATCGCCTTCAAAAAACGATCCCAGAGCAGGCGATCGACTCCACCGCCAACGCCAGAGTCACTCTGATGGCAGGCATCACCACCGTGCGCGACGTCGGTTCCGGCGACTTCCTCGATGTTGGCCTTCGCAACGCCATTCGCGATCGCATCGTCCCCGGCCCGCGCATGCTCGTCACCGTTCACGCGCTCGGAGCCACCGGCGGTCACTGCGACGGCGAGGACGGCTTTAGAGCGAACCTCTTCGGGCACGAGTCCGGTCCTCTCGACGGCGTCATCAACGGCCCCGATCAGGCGCGCTATGCCGTGCGGCTCGATCACAAATATGGCGCGGACATGATCAAAATCTGCGCCACGGGCGGCGTTCTTTCTCTCACCGACGACGTGGACACACCGCAACTCACGCAGGAAGAATTAAACGCTATCGTGGACGAAGCTCACGCTCTGCGCCGCAAAACCGCCGCCCACGCACACGGCGCCGAAGGGGCAAAGCGCGCCATCCGCGCGGGCATCGACTCCATCGAACACGGAACTTTTCTCGACGACGAAGCGCTCGACATGATGAAGCAGCGCGGCACCTACCTCGTCCCAACGCTGATGGCCCCGCACCATTTCGAGGAACTGATCAGCAAGGGGACGTACATCCCTCCTCCGATTCTCGCGAAAGCAAAAGCCGCTATGGGCGCAGCTCATCAGACGTTTCAGAGGGCACTGGCGAAGGGCGTCAAAATCGGCATGGGCACGGACGCTGGCGTGTATCCACACGGGCGCAACACGGAAGAGTTTCACCTGATGGTCGACTTGGGCATGAAGCCCATCGACGCGCTGAAATCCGGGACTTCGGCCGACGCCGATTTGCTTGGTTTGGCCAACCAGATCGGCACCCTCGAAACGGGCAAGCTCGCCGACGTGGTAGCCGTGCCCGGCGATCCAGTAGAAAATATCCGCCAGGTCGAACACGTCTTTTTCGTGATGAAAGAAGGCATCATCTATAAGAACGAGCGCGGCCCGACGGCGAAATAACTCTCGCGCTCCGCATTCCGAGTTTCACTTTTCGCATTTCGTTTTGCGCCGAACACGCAACCCGGTGGACCACCATGGCCGATCTTCACAGTACGATTGCAGCGGATTTATCAAGCTACTACGAATTTGTCGCCGAGCAGGCGCACAAATGGGTCGATCCGCTGACCCAGGAACAGTTCTGGCACAATCCGTACTCTTACGGAAACAGCGTCGGGCACCTGATCCTGCATATGACCGGCAACCTGAACTACTACATCGGAGCGCGCATCGCGGAAACAGGCTACATTCGCACTCGCGACCGTGAATTCACCGAACCAACAAAACCGGGAAAGGCGAACGTCATGAAGGCCTTCGATCAAACGATCGCCATTGTCGTGGCGACTCTACAAAAGCAAACTCCTGGCGATTGGATGGCAGGCTATTCGGGAGAACGCGAACCGGAAGCCAAAGAACGATTCATGATTTTTCTTCGCTGCGCCAGCCACGCCTATCATCACGTTGGGCAAATCATCTTTCTGGCCAAAGAATTGGCGCGAGAAAATTAGAACGCAAATCGATTTTGTCGTCTCAAGGGGGAACGCATGCGAAAGATGTCCTGGGCAACGGCTGTTCTAGCGGTTTATTGCGCCATTAGCATGCCTGCGGTGGCGCAACAGGCTCCTCCCGCAGTCGCGCCTGTGGCTCCGCCTCCCGCTTCCACCACGCCAACGATCGACCAGTCCCTCGAGATGAAAAGCGCGGCCAATCCCGAAATATCTCCTGATGGACAGCGCGTTGTCTACGAACTCTCACGCACGAATTGGGAAGACAACGCCTTCGAGCGCGATCTGTGGATTGTGGACACCGCGACGGGAGAAGGTCATCAGCTTACGGCTTCCAAAAAATCGAGCACCAATGCCAAGTGGTCGCCCGACGGCAAATGGATCGCCTTTCTCTCCGATCGTCCCGGGCAGATTTCTGGAACTCCCGAAGGCAAAAAACAAATTTACGTGATTGCGGCGGACGGCGGCGAAGCGCGGCAACTCACAAAAGTAGAGACCGGGGTGAACATTTTTGACTGGTCGCCGGATTCGAGGCACGTGGCTTTCACCGCGGACGACCCCGAGCCGAAAGCGATGAAAGACCGCAAGGAAAAGTACGGCGAGTATGAAGTGGTCCACGCCGATTACAGTATGGCGCACCTCTGGACGCTGGAGATTCCCGCAAGTGAATCTGCCGCGATTCCCGAGCCAAAGCGCCTGACGGAAGGCGCATCGTTTACCGTTGGCGAGTTCACATGGTCACCTGATGGCACGCGCATCGCCTTCAGCGGACAGTGCGATCCCGACCTCATCTCTTCCGAGACGGCGGACATTTACGTCGTGTCGTTGAGCGGCGCGAAAGTAAAGAAGATTGTGAGCACGCCGGGACCGGACCGGAATCCGCAGTGGTCGCCCGACGGAAAACAGATTGCGTTCGAGACTTCGGCCGGATCGAAATATTTCTTCTACACCAACATGAAGATTGCGGTAGTCGACGCCGATGGCGGCACGCCGCGTGTCCTGACGGACGCATTCGACGAAGATCCCGGACTGATCGGGTGGGCCGCCGATGGAATTTACTTCGCCGCGGAGCAGAAGACCTACGCGCATTTGTTTCGCCTGAATCCGGAGACGAAAGCTGTTGAAAAGTTGAGCGCGCCCGACCACCTTGCTGCGTTTTCTTTTTCCTTCACCAAGGACTACAAGCGAGTTGCGTTCCGCGCCGCGCTTGAAAACGAGTATGCGGAAATATTCACGTCGAATGTGGCGCCGTGGCATGCGAAGAGACTCACGTCGCTCGGCGGTCAGCTGAAAACCTTAAAACTGGCGAAGCGCGAGGTGATTTCCTGGAAGTCCACCGACGGAGCCGTAATCGAAGGCGTGCTGTACAAGCCGCAGGACTTCGACCCAAAGAAAAAATATCCGCTGCTCGTCGTGATCCACGGCGGACCGACTGGAGTGGACCAACCGATTGTGAATGCCGACCGCTACTATCCAATCGAGCGTTTCATCGCCAAAGGCGCCCTGATTCTGCGCCCCAACTACCGTGGCTCGGCGGGATACGGCGAGAAATTTCGCTCGCTGAACGTACGCAATCTGGGAGTCGGCGATTACGCCGACGTGATATCCGGTGTGGACTCACTTATCGCCAAAGGCTTTGTTGACAGAGACCGCCTCGGCTCCATGGGCTGGAGCGAAGGCGGATACATCTCCGCTTTTATCACTGCCTCCAGCGACCGCTTCAAAGCTGTAAGCGTCGGCGCGGGAATTTCCGACTGGATGACCTACTACGTCAACACGGACATCACGCCGTTCACGTCGCAATATCTGCACGCCACGCCGTGGGACGATCCGGAAATTTACAAAAAGACTTCGCCGATTACGTACATCGCGAAAGCGAAGACGCCGACGCTGATCCAGCACGGAGAAAACGACCGGCGCGTGCCGATTCCCAATGGCTACGAATTACGGCAAGCGCTCGAAGACCACGGCGTGCCCGTGAAAATGGTGGTTTACAAAGGATTCGGCCACGGCATCACCAAGCCGAAACAGCAGCGCGCCGTGATGGAAGAAAACGAAAAGTGGTTCGCGAAATATATCTGGGGCGAAGAGCCAGCCCCGGTGCCGCCCGTGCCGGAGAAAAAGTAACCGGTGTTGCGCGAACGGGCACCGCTGGCGGCTACGTCTCCAGCTTGAAGCGCGTCGAAGCAAGACGATATAACCGGCGCCACAGCAAGCGATTAATGAGCACGACGATGGTCGCCATGATTATCGTGGAAGCCAGCAGCAGATCAAAGCGCCCTGCATCGCTGGCGCTGCTGATCGCGCTGCCGAGTCCGGTGGTCGAAATGATGCCCCCCTGAAAGTGGAAATACTCCGCGACGATACTGGCATTCCACGCTCCACCGGATGCCGTAACCATCCCTGTAACGAGATAAGGGAAAATTCCCGGCAGAATCAAGCGGCGCCAGCGGTCCCGGGAGCTGAAATGGAAGATGTTTGCTGCTTCCTTGAGGTCCGTTGGGATGGCCATAGCGCCGGCGATTACGTTGAAAAGGATGTACCACTGCGTGCCGAGAAGCATCAGGAGCATGGCGGCAATCTCGAACCCCGCAGGCAGACGGATGAGAAAAAGTAAAATGATGGGAAAAAGAGCGGTCGCGGGAATGGAGGCAGCGAGCTGCACGAGCGGCTGTGCGATGCGCGAGAGACGCGGATTGAAGCCGATGGCCACCCCGACGGGCACAGTCCAAATCGCCCCGATAAGCAGCGCGCCGTTGACGCGCAACAGCGTGAAACCAGCACTGCGAAGAAGCGAGAAATAATCTGCGCGGCGCAAATCGGACAGTTCGCCGATGGCGTGATAGACGGCAAAGCCGATGCCGGCGAGTATCACGGCGGCGAGAGCGATGAGCGACCAGCGGCGCGTGCTTTTGCGTTTCGGCGCGGAAAACGTCGCCGCAGCACGGGCCGCGCCGGCCGCCAGATTGACGGTGATCCAATCCAGGACCGGGCGAACGACGACGCGGAAGATGCGAATGACAAACGAAGCGCGGCCCAGAAAATCGAGCAGATTGTGCGAAGTGGATTTGGCGGTCTCGACCTGTTCAAACTTGAATTTATCCGCCCAGACGATGACCGGCCGCCAGATGAGCTGATCCAGGATGACAATCACCGCGACCATTGCGGCAAGTCCCCAGAGAATGGCACGAGTATCGCCGTTGCTCGCGGCAGTTTGCAGGTAAGAGCCGAGCCCAGGAAGGCGGAAATCGCGCTTGCCGAGGACGAACATCTCGCACGCCATCAGGAAGAACCATCCGCCGGCAACGGACATCATCGAGTTCCACACCAACCCGATGGTGGAGTACGGCAAATCGAGCTCCACAAATCTTTGCCAGCGTCCGAACCGGTAGATAATCGCCGCTTCGCGCAGCTCGCGCGGAATGCTCTTCAGCGAAGAATAAAAACTGAACGCAATATTCCAAACCTGTCCTGTGAAAATGAGCACAATGGAACCGAGTTCGATGCCCAGCTGGCTGTTCGGAAACAGCGCGACCATGGCCAGCATCACGCCTGGCAGAAAACTCAGCACGGGGATCGATTGCAAAATATCGAGCAGCGGCACCAGCACGACTTCGGCGGCTTTGGAACGTGCCGCCGCGTAGCCATAAGCCAGCGCAAACGCCAGGCTGAACACGTACGCCAGGCCGAGCCGAACCAGCGAGTAAAGCGCGTACAGCGGAAGCGCGCGCGGGCTCTGCGAAATTTCCACTCGAGCCGGGACGGGCCCCAGCCACGTGTGGCCAACAGAATAGACGCCGTAGATGGCGGCCATCACGAACAGGAAGACGGCTATATCGATCAAAAAAGACCAGGACCATCGCGAGCCGGCCGGCCGTTTCAGGGCTGGCGGGATGGCCGTCGCGGTTTGAAGAGAAACAGTGGGGGAAGGCACGGGAAGGTCAGGCCTCGGTGAGGGTCAGCTTGCCCGTGGCGGCGTCGTAATCAAAAAGTTCCGCGTAGCGGCCCCACTGGATGGCGGTTTCCAGCTGGCGCCGTGTTTCGTCTTCGCTGAAATGTTCATCGAGGAGATCGCGGAAGAATTCATCGGAGAGCGTGCGGTTTGATTTTGCTTTGAGAGCATTCTGCATCTGGCAAAGCAATGGGACGTTCGCGAGCGCCGCTTTGCGAAAGATGGCTTTGCGTCCCTGGATGTCCGCTTTCGCGAAGGCCTCGCCCTCCGGTGTGATGCTCGCGCCGCCTTCTGCGAGGCGAAGCATTCCGAGGAGCACGGCGGTGTCGATGGTAGGGAGCAGTGCGTCCACCTCGAGGCTCAATTCATCGGCTAGTTTGTGGAGATCGGCTTTGCCGCCCTGGTCCATGAGGATTTCCAGCAAGCCGGCTACGCCGCCGGGCCGCGTGTGCGGAAGCATGATGGTTTTGGCCTGCAGTGGTTTGCCGGGAACGGCGGATTTCGGCGGAGCTGAATCGTGTTCGTGATCGGGGCGAGTGAGCACGCGATAGATGGTGTCGACAAGTTCGATGAAGCTTGAAGACTTGCGGTCGCGCGGATGCGGCATATCCACAATGAAATCGGCGTGAATGTGCGCGGGGTTGCGGCCGAGGACCACGACGCGATCGGCGAGCACGACGGCTTCTTCGATATTGTGAGTGACGATGAAGATGGCCCGCGTGGGAATCTTGTGCTCGAGCCAAAGTTCGAGCAGTTCGCCGCGCAGCGTTTCCGCGGTGAGAACATCGAGCGCGGAAAAAGGTTCGTCCATGAAGAGGACTTCCGGCTCGACGACGAGAGCGCGGGCTACGCCGACGCGCTGCTTCATGCCTCCGGAGAGCTCCTTGGGATACGCGCTCTCGAAACCGTCGAGGCCGACAGCGTCAATGATGCGCAGCGCGCGTTTGTGGCGATCGATGGAAGCCATGCCGCGCGCTTCCAGAGGAGCTTCGACATTTTCAAGAACCGTGAGCCAGGGAAACAGCGCGAAACTTTGAAAAACGATGGAAACGTTGGGTGAGCCGTCGCCCACCGGTTCGCCGTGCCAGTAGACGGAGCCGGCGCTGGCGGGCGACAGCCCGGTCAACATGCGCAGCAGCGTGGATTTTCCGCAGCCTGAAGGGCCGAGCAGGGCGATAATCTGTCCGGGATAGACGGCGAGATCGGTCGCTGCGATGACTTGAATGCGGCTGCCATCGGGCTGCGCGTAAAATTTCTCAAGCTTGCGGGCTTCGATGATGGGCGCTTCTGCTGTGCTGGGAGTGCTCATGAGACCGTGTATTATCGCTCAAGTCCCTGCCAGACGCACGGAAGGATGTGGGGCGCATGGTAGTTTATTTCCCGGTTACAATGGCGTGAACGCTGCATGACAACCTCCGGCGAACCGTTGCATCCACTGCCGTGGGCCGCGCGAATTCGCGGCTGGCTTCCCGCACTTTCCATCTCGCTGCTGGTTTCTCTTCTGATTGTTTCGCCGTTTTTCTGGCTGGGAAACGCTACCGGGCATGACTTCCAGTATCACGCGGCTTCGTGGCTGGATGCGGCGGGCCAGTGGAAGGAAGGCATCGTTTATCCGCGCTGGACGGAATGGGCGAATCACGGTTTTGGTGAGCCACGATTTATTTTCTATCCGCCGAACTCGTGGGTCCTGGGTGCGGCACTGGGTTCTCTCCTTCCGTGGAACAAGGTCCCCATCGTTTTCGTTGTCCTGGTGCAAACCTTCGCTGGATTGAGCGCGTTTTCTCTGGCGCGGCGCGTATTGCCAAATCGGACTGCTCTTCTTTGCGTGGCCTGTTACGCCGCGAATCCTTATGCGCTGCTGATTGTTTACATGCGCAGCGATTTCGCGGAGCTGCTGGCGAATGCTTTTTTTCCGCTGCTGTTTCTGCTCGCGCTGCAAATTTGCGAGATGCTGGAAAATCGGTCATCCCTCCAGCCAAGGTCTCCACACTTCGCGATCGCGAGCTTCGCAATCGTCTTTGCGCTGATCTGGCTGTCGAATGCGCCGGCTGGAGTGATCGCCAGCTACAGTTCGGCAGCCGTATTTGGCTTAGCGGCGCTGACGCGGCGGAGTTGGCAGCCGTTGATGCGCGGTGCCATGGGGCTGGCGCTGGGATTCGGTCTCGCGGTCTTTTACTTGTTGCCGGCGGCTTACGAGCAGCGCTGGGTGAACATTGCTCAGGCGCTTTCGACAGGTTTGCTTCCGTCGGAAAACTTTCTTTTTACTGTGATCAACGATCCGGAACACACACTCTTCAACTGGATTGCGTCGTCCATTGCCGTGTTTCTGATGATCGCGACGGGATTGGCGGCACTTGCGTCGCGGCGGCGTAACCAGATTGGCGAGGGCACACTAGAGAGCCGCGTGTGGCAGATGCTGCTGCTCCTTGCCGGGATGGCGAGCGTGTTGATGCTGCGTTTCACTTCCCTGCTCTGGGCCGTGCTGCCGAAATTGCGTTTTGTGCAGTTTCCGTGGCGCTGGATGTCGCTGCTCTCGGTGCCGTTCGCCATTTTGCTGGCGGCCGCGATGGGGCGGAAGCGATGGGGATGGGTGTGGGCGGTGGTGGCGTTTGCGTGCCTCGGCGCAACGGGCGTTGTGCTCGTCCAGCGCGGGTGGTGGGACTCGCAGGACATTCCCGCTCTGCGCGAAGCTATCGCCAAGGGAGAAGGATTCGAGGGCACGGACGAGTATGACCCCGCGGGAGATGACCACACCAACGTGCCCGCGAAGGCACCGGAGGCGGCTGTAATAGACACGGATTCGACGCCTGGTCCGAACAGCGTGCCGGCGATTCACGTGGTGCGGTGGACGGCGGAAGAGAAAATTGTCACCGTGAATTCCAGAGAGCCGTTCGCGCTTGGCTTGCGCTTGCTGAACTATCCCGCGTGGCAGGTTGAGGTGAACGGCGCGCTTGTGAAACCGATGGACGGTGAGGATTTCCACCAGACGGTTGTGCCTTTGCGAGCTGGAGAGTCGCGGGTCATCGCGCGATTCCAGCGGACGTGGGACCGCTGGGTCGGCGGGATCCTGAGCCTGTGCATATTGCTGCTCTTGTTCCTCTGGCGGTTTGTTGCAGGCGGCGGGAAGCTGAACGGAAGGTCGGGGCAAGCCCCGCCCCTACGAGACGTTAGAGCTTAACTGCCGCTTCCCCAGTGAAGCCCCCTCCCGTTATTTTTTGGCAAGCAGGTCCAGCATGAACTGCGTACGGTAGTCAACGGTCCTGTCAGGGATGGAGCTTGGCCCTATTTTTTCGCCGCGGGCCGATTATCCAAAAACGTGTAGTCGGAAGGGATGGCGAAATAATCCGGATCCGGCTCGGAACGTGAGAGAATCTCGATCTTGCGGGCGAATGAACCGCTGCGCGGGTCAGATTTCGTTACGGCCACATCCAGATTCAGTTCGGAACAATGCCACACATCTCTGGTGATAAGCAGCGGCTCGGAATTTCCGTAAGCACCCGCGGCCACTGAGGTAGTCTCGCGTGTACCCTCGACGGTTAGAGCGTCCATCACACTTGTACCCAAACTGACGGACTGCATGGTCGAGGCGCGCGGGGCCTCCTCACCTCCTTCCGATTTCGCGTAAGCAGTCAGCCGAAATGCGTTAATCCGGCACGTTTTCGTCGAGACGTAACACGTAGTGCGCGTCTCCTCCTTCGGGTCAATGATGATGAAGTTCCACCTCGGCAAAATCTCGCCGGATTGCGTCATTCTCCGGCGACTCTCAAAATAGATTCTCCCCGAGGAGTCCCGCGCCAGCATGCTCATAAACGCGAAATGAGACGTGGATCCATCAGGACTCGTCCAGCTCACTGTCGATTTGCCCGTGAAGGGCAGCCCGGGCTTGGGGGGGACGTACATATCTTCCGCGCCGGGATTAGCGGCCACGTCGGGAATCTTGCCCGCTGGGCGAGTGCCAGCATAAGGTTCTTGAGCGGGAAGGAACGAGGCGGAAGTCGCGAATAAAGCCACCGGCAATACCAGCCACGAGACGCGATGGCGTGCCATGGGCACCTCCAAAACTCTTCCGATGATATACCGCCTAAATAAGACGTCAAGTCAGCCACTGTTTGAGGATTGCCTTTGTAAGAAGCGGGAATAAAGAAGGGAAAAACCTTACACAAAATTCGCGGAGGGCACAGAGGGCGCGGAGAATTTGCCGCGCAGATTGGTGTTAGCGGCGGTCCACGGTTGGGTGGCGGATGTCCTGGCCCTGGACGATGTAGATTACGTCTTCGGCGATGTTGGTGGCGTGGTCACCGATGCGTTCGAGATTTTTTGCGACGAGGATCAGCTCGAAGGCGGGGAAGACGACGCTGGAATCGCCCATCATGTAGGTGAGGAGTTCGCGGAAAATTTGGTCGCGGTATTGATCGACTTGGTCGTCGGTGGCGAGAACTTTTTGAGCGAGGTCGACGTCGCGGCGGACAACGGCGTTGAGGGCGTTGCGGACCATTTCTTCGGCGAGTTCGCTCATGCGCGGGAGGTCGACGTAAGGCTTCACGCGAGGATGGCGGAGGATGCGCTGCGCGGCTTGCGCGATGTTGACGGCCTGGTCGCCGATGCGCTCGAGGTCATTGTTGATGCGGGAAACGGCAAGCACGAAGCGGAGATCAATGGCCATCAATTGATGAAGGGCGAGGAGCTGGACGACGCGGTCGTCGATTTCAAGCTGCAATTCGTTGATGGCGTCTTCTTCATCGAGCACACGCTTGGCAAGCTGTTCATCGGCTTCGAGCACCGCGTGGACGGCCTGATGGACGGCGCGTTCGCCGAGGCTGCCCATCCAGAGCAGGCGCTCTTTCAATTCGTTCAAATCTCTTTCGAAGTGGCGTTCCATGAGATCTTTTCCCTCACCCAACTAAAGCGTGGCGAATATCTTAATTCTCTTCTGCCTCAGTGCATCATCCAAAGCGGCCGGTGATATAGGCTTCCGTACGCGGATCGCTCGGCTTAGTGAAGAGCTGCGGCGTGGGGCTGAACTCGATGAGCTGGCCGGTGAGCAGGAAGGCGGTGAAATCGCTGATGCGGGCGGCCTGTTGCATGTTGTGAGTGACGGTAATGATGGTGCAGAGATCCTTCAGCTGCACGAGGAGCTCTTCGATCTTTGCGGTGCTGATGGGATCGAGAGCGGAGCAAGGCTCGTCGAGGAGAAGCACTTCCGGCTCGACGGCAAGAGCGCGGGCGATGCAGAGGCGCTGTTGCTGTCCGCCGGAAAGTTCGTAGGCAGATTTGTGCAGGTGGTCTTTCACTTCGTCCCACAAGGCGGCGTGGCGGAGGCTCTTCTCGACGGCTTCGGCGATAGGAATCTTGGAACCGTTGATGCGGAGGCCGTAGGCGACATTTTCGAAAATGGATTTTGGAAAGGGATTGGGGCGCTGAAAAACCATGCCGATGCGGCGGCGCAGGAGGGTGACGTCCTGCGCGAGAATATTTTTGCCATCGAGAAGGATTTCACCTTCGAGACGGGCGTTGCGCACGGTTTCGTGCATGCGATCGAGAGTGCGCAAGAGCGTGGATTTGCCGCAGCCGGAGGGGCCGATGAGCGCGGTCACCTTGCTGGTGGCGATGCCCAAGTTGATATCGAAGAGCGTCTGCTTGGCACCGTACCAGAAGTTGACGTTGGAAATGGTCATGCGCATAGCAGCGGGAGCCGCCGTTTCACGGCTCGCGCCCGTCGTTACCGGAGGGGTTATGTTTACGGACACTGCTTGCCTCACAGAAGCGTGCATGAATTATGACCTCGGAACCGAAATGCCGCGAGAAAGAATTCCCCGGGCAACAATATTGATAACCAAAACCAAAACCAGGAGGACGAGGCCAGCGGCCCAGGCTTGGCGGTGCCAGTCTTCGTACGGCGAGAGCGCGTAGGAATAGATGACGGCTGGAAGAGAAGCGGTGGCGTCTTTCAAGCCTCTGCTCCAATAGGTGTTGCCGAATGCGGTGAACAGCAGTGGAGCGGTTTCACCGGCTACCCGGGCCACGGCGAGGAGTACAGCCGTAAGTATGCCGCGATAAGCGGCGGGGACTATCACGGTGGCGATCGTTTTCCACTTGCTGGCGCCGAGAGCCATGGCGCCTTCGCGCAAAGTGCGCGGGACGGCGAGGAGAAACTCTTCGGTGCTTCGCAAGGTGATGGGAATCATCATCATTCCGAGGGCAAAGCCGCCGGCGTAGGTAGAAAAATGTTTGAAAGGGGCCACGGCCACGGCGTAGGCAAAGATGCCGATGACGATGGAGGGGACGCCGTTGAGGAGGTCGGCGGCGTAACGCACGACAAAAGCCGTGGTGCTGCCGCTGAACTCGGCCAGGTAGATGGCGCCGAAGAAGCCGATGGGGACGCCGAACAGCGTCGCCAGCAGTAACAGTTCGCCAGTGCCGACGATGGCGTTAGCCATGCCGCCGCCAGTCTCACCGACAGGAACCGGCAGCTTGGTGAAGAAATCCCAGTTGATAGAGGTTCCGCCCTGATAGACGAGACAACCGAGAATGAAGAAGAGAACCGCGACCGAGACCAAAGCGCAGACACCGGTCATGGTAAGCATGAAATTGCTTACGAATTTGCGCCAGCGCAGACGGGCGTTCATGCGTTCCCCATTCCACTGCCGCGTTGAGAGGTGGCCAGGATGAGGAGCCTGGCGAGGCCGTTGAGAATGAAGGTAAGGAGAAAGAGGACCAGGCCAAGCTCAATCAAAGCCTGCGAATGGAGAGGACTGGAAGCCTCGTTGAATTCGTTGGCAATGGCGGCGGCGATGGAATAACCGGAAGCGAGGAGGGAAGCGGAAATTTTGGGGGTGTTGCCGATGACCATGGTGACGGCCATGGTCTCGCCAAGAGCGCGAGCGAGAGCGAGAAAGATGGAGCCCATAATGCCGGTGCGGGCGAAGGGGACAACCACTTTCCACGTGGATTCCCAACGAGTGGACCCTAGAGAAAGGGCCGCTTCGCGCTGATCGCGCGGCACGGAGAGCAGCACTTCGCGGGAAACGGAAATGATGTACGGGATAATCATGACCGCCAAAACGATGCCAGCGGTAAGAAAGCCGATGCCGTAAGCGGGGCCCTGGAATAGAGGGAGAAAGCCGAGTGTCTTTTTAAGGGCAGGCTCGATGTAACTGCGCATCAGCGGCACGATGAGAAAAATGCCGAGCACACCGTAAATCACGCTGGGCACTGCGGCGAGCAGGTCAATGAAGAACTCGAGAGTATCCGAAACGCGGGCGGGAGCGAGTTCCGCCAGGAAAATTGCGGCGCCAATGCCCAAGGGAACGGCGATCAGGAGCGAGACAATGGCGGTGACCAGCGTGCCGTAGATAAACGGAAGCGCGCCGAAGATCCCCGCGTTGGGATCCCAGACTTGCGTGACAAAAAAGGAGAAGCCGAATTTGTGACGGGCCAGCACCGATCCCTGCCACAAAGAAAGCACCAGAAGAACAGTGATGAGAACCACCGAGGCCGCGAACACAAACGTGATAGCGCGGGCGATTTCGTCCCCGTCGGTAAGCCGGCTTAAAAAGGTTCGCGAGCCCGAAATGGGGCTCGCGTCGGGAACCGGGGTGGTTGTGGTAGCCACGTTATTGAACGTTGTTTAGAGCCTTTAATTCTTTGTCTACAACTTCCTTCGGAAGTTTTGCGTACGAAAGTGCTTCGACTTCGTTCTGGCCATCGGCGAGCATCCACTTAACGAATCCCTTCAGAGCGTCGCGCTTGGCGGCATCGGAAAATTTTTGCGGGATGAGCAGCCAGGTGAAGCTGGAGATGGGATAGGCGGTTTTGCCCGGGGCGTCGGTGATGGAAACGCGAAAATCATCGGGCATGGTTTTGGCAGCGCCCGCAGCGGCAGCGGTCACGCTTTCCAGGTCGGCCTTAATGAAAGTGCCGGCCACATTGCGCACTTTGCCGTAGGGCATTTTGTTCTGGATGGCATAAATCAATTCGACGTAACCGAGCGCGTCGGGGGTCTGCTTGACGACGCCGGCAACGCCTTCGTTGCCTTTGCCGCCGAGGCCGACGGGCCAGTTTACAGAAGCGCCCTTATTGACCTTGGCCTTCCACTCGTCGCTGACTTTGGCGAGGTAGTCGGTCCAGATGTAGCTGGTGCCGCTGCCGTCGGAGCGATGCACGACAACGATGTCATCGGCGGGAAGCTTGACGCCGCTGTTTGCGCCCGCGATGGCTGGGTCATTCCACTTGGTGATTTTTCCGAGAAAGATACCGGCCAGAGCGTCGGGGGTGAAGTTCAACTCAGCGTTCACACCGGGAATATTGTAGGTGGGGACGACGGCTCCGAGAACGGTGGGAAAGTGGAGAATGCCGAAGCCGTGCTTGTCCTGAAAAGCCTTGAGCTGGTCGTCGTTCATTGGGCCGTCAGAGGCGCCGAAATCCACAGTGCCTTCCGTGACTTGCTTGATGCCGCCGCCGGAACCGATGGACTGGTAGTTGATCTGGATGGTGGTATTTTTCTTCTGAAAATCTGCAATCCATTTTGTATAGATCGGGTTGGGGAAGCTGGCGCCGGCGCCGTTGATGGAAAGGGTGCTGTCAGCCCAAACGGCGGCAGCCAAGCCGAGAACAACGAAGGCAATTCCTGCAATTCGCTTCATCCGTCATCTCCCACACGAAAAATTTTCCGTCGACCAGGATTGTTAAAGTGTCTCTCTTCCGTGTTACAGCATTGTTACAAACCATTGAGAGTTTTTTTGATTTTGTCCGAAGGGGCGGTGCCCAACCCTAACTCTTCTGTCCTCAACAAGTTGTTGAGGCAAATGGCCAAGGCAACTGGGGCCCGAAAAAGAAAGGGCAGCCCGGTGAGGGGCTGCCCTTTTTCCGTCCACCACGGGTGGACAGGAGCGCTACGTGTTCCCGGTTTAGGGGATGTAATAGCGGAAAGAGGTGAGGACCATGTTTTCGACGGCCTTGGGACGCGTGCTAACCTGAATTGAGCCGTTCGTGGCGCTGGCGTCGTCGCCGGACCAGCCGATCTTCGTAATGTAGGAGTACTGAACACCCCAGCGAACGCGGCCCTTGGTCCCCTGGTAAATGTTGTGCCAGAAGCCGAGAGTGCCTTCGATCACGTTGTGAACGTCTCCGGCGCACGGGCCGCTGCCTCCAGGAACGATATCAGAGGTTGGAGCGGTTTCCGTTGAGCAACCGGTGTTGTTGAAGAGTGGCGAGCCGTAACCAACGCCGACCGGGAAACCATCCGCGTTGATGTACTGGAAGTCTGTACGAGCGGCGTATTCACCACCGTAGTAGGCATAGACGTCGAACTTGGGGCTGGGGTGAAGCTCGAGTTGCGCCAAATAAGCGGCGCCACGGATGGGAGCGAGGGTGCCATTCGGGCGGGCGGTCACGTCGGACAGTTGGGCTGAGCTGTAACGGCCAATGCCGTCGCCGCCCTGGATGTGAAGAACGACATCGGCCTTCTTGGCCACGACAGGTAGCCGAGCAGTGGCGCCAGCGCCACCACCAACCCTGCCATCGTTGAATGCACCTGCCACGGAAGCGGTGCTGCCGGCGCAGTCGGCGGGAAGGTTGGCGACGATCAGCGGAACAGTGCCGCAAGGGTAGGTGCGTGAACGGAAGGGGCTAACGATTCCGACGACTTCGAAGTGGCCCCATCCCGGATCAAGAGCGGCCTTAACGAGGAAATCAGGCGACTTGTTGGTGGTGTAACCGGTAGCATCAAATGCGTTATTGAGACCGCCGCCCTGGCCGGGAGTGTTGATGAAGAAGTTCGTGCCGAAGCCGCGGCCGCCGATGGTAGTTTGTGGTCCTTCAATCGCAGCTGCCACGGCGAACTTGTCGCCGAAGCTCTTCGTCACGCGGGCGCTATAGGCGCGCTGCCAGGCCCAGCCGACGACGTACTGTGGGTCGATCATCATGGGGAAGGCTTCCTGACGATTCTCTATGCCCTTCTTGCTTTCGGTGACCAGACTCCACATCTGACCGCCCGAGAAGGCGAACCCGTTATCAAACGCGGCGCGAGCCCAGAACTGACGGTAACGGAGGACGTAGCTGTTGCTCTGGCGATTGTTGGAGGTGGCGCCGGCACCGAGAAAATCCGTCTCGACGTAGCCGGTCATCTTGGCGGAGCCAATCCTGGATTCGAGCAGTAAGGAAAGACGAGACTGCCGTGCGGAAAAAACGTTTTCCGTCACTTTGCCCATTCCGAGACCGGGATACGGGATGCCGGTGAATTGGGTGTTGATATCGTCACCGGTGGCATGAGTGCGGAAGGCTGTTTCAGCCGCGACGAAGCCGCCGGGAGTGATGGTGATGCCCTTGTAACGAATCGAGGCTGGACCTTCCTCGTCGCCCGCTGGATCGGGGTTGGCTTTCGCGGCCGTCGTCGCCACGGTGGTCTTGAGCACTTCGTTGCTGGCCTTGAGATCCGCGACGGTGTTGTTCAGCGTAGCTTCGTTGCTCTTTACTTCGGCGGTGGTGTTGACCGCTTCGGTGGCCTTGGTGGTGGCTTCCGTCGCGCGCGCATTGGCGGCCGCCGCTGCGTCGCGAGCTTCGTCAATCTGACGATCGCGCTTGGCAAGCTCTTCCTTCAACAAAGTGAGCTGTTCTTGCTGGGCTTGGAGAGCCTGACGGAGTTCCTCGAGCTCGGCAGCGATCGCCGCGTCCGACTTGTCCGCTTTCTTGGCTGCCTTGGGCTTGGCCGGCGCAGCAGGCTTGGCAGGCTGCGCGTCGGCGTCCTTCGGTGTATCAGCGAGCGCTGTTCCTACTGTGAGGAACAGCGATAGTGTGAGTGCTGCGATTTTTTTCATTGCCTCTCTCTTTGGAGCAAAATTCGACCGCTTACCGATGAGGAAAGGAACCACCCCGCGGAGAAAGGTAAAGGCCGTGTGTAACAGTTACGTCAACCGAATGTGAATATCCTGTAACAATCTAGATTAGTTGGACGTAAACCGTTGATAAATCGAAGCTTACAAAAGAGTCCGTCGGTCAACAACAGCACGAAAATGAGGCGATTTGCCGGACGATCCTGCTTTCGGCAAAGCCTCGTTCATATTCGCGCGAATTGAAAACTCGGCTCATTTTCATCTTCGAACTACGGCCTTCCGCCCTCGACGCGAGGAAGGGAACCTACTTCGGCTCAGACATAGTAAAAGCGAGGACGATTTGCGTCAAGCGATATTGATATTTGGCGTCGGTGTCGGCGATGTCGGCTTCGGTCTTTTGAAGTTCGGCCTGGGTGAACTCGACGATAGAGCCGAGACCCAGATTGTAGCGCGCCTGCGCGAGGTTGAGCGCGAGGGTGGCCTGTTCGAGAAGCTGCTGGGTCACGGTAAGGCGCTCGTAAGCCTGATTGGAATTCTGCCAGGCGATGCGGACGTCGCGGGCGATGTTGTTGCGAGTATCGAGCAACTGCTTGCGATTGAGTTCGGTTTGCAGGTCGGCGGCTTTGCCTCGAGCGTTATAGAGAAAGCCGTTGAAGACCGGGATGTTGATGTTGACGCCGACGGCGCCGTACCAGCTGGGGATGTGATTGTCGCGGACGGGAGCTTGCCCGACGACGCCGAGGGCTTCGACGGTTGGACGCCAGAGGTCGTGCTCGGCGCCGCCGAATTTTTCAGCGGACTCGACTTCAAATTGCAGCGCTTTGATTTCGGGGCGCTGCTGGAGGGCTTCTTGAATGAGGGGACTGACGTCCACGGCGGGGGGAGTGACGGAACTGGCTTCTTCCACGAGTTGGAAATTCTGCTCGTCGGGGTAACCGAGAATGGCGGAGAGGGAAGCGAGCGAGGTTTCGTGGTTATTGCGAGCTTCGAGCAGAAGAAGTTGTGCGCGAGCCAACTCGACTTTGGAGAAACTCAAATCGATCTCGGACTTGAGTTTTGCGTCGGTCAAGGCCTGAACTTTTTGGGCGAGAGTCTGCCGCGCGCGAACCGTGTCTTCGGCAACGTGAACGAGAGCTTTCGTCTCCAAAGTATTGTAAAAGTCCTGGTCCACGACAAGAAGAATGTCGGCGCGCGTGGCCGCGGCATTTTGGTCTTCGGCTTTGGCGCCGAACTCGGAACTGGAAAGCAGATTGGTGGTGCGGCCGAAATCGGTGACGAGCTGACTGATGCTGGCGCCGCCCGCTGCGCGCGGATAAACGACCGGGTTATTGAGCGCACCGGCGGTGATGCGGCCGCCTGGATCGGCGGCAACCGCCGTCAGGCTGAGATTTGCGGTGGGCAGGAGGGCAGAACGCACTTCGCGCACGTATTGTTGGGCGACCAGGGCTCGCAACTTGCCGACGGTGATCTGCGGATTGTTTTTGATCGCGATGGCTTCGGCTTGGGCGAGGGTTAGCGACGTGCCATTCTGCTGGGGCGCGCCCATGTTTTGTGTTGCCGGAGCAGACGCCGAGGCTGGCGGCGTCTGAGCCGAGGCCCGCTGCGTTATCGCCACGACCAGGGAGGAAGCGGCTGCGAGAAGCAGCGATGCGATGCGAGCGCTCACGACGCCACCTCCGAAACGCTCGATTGCTTGCGGCCATGAACAATCAGGTAGACCGCGGGCACAAGAAAAACAGTCACGACCACGGAAATTCCCAGCCCACCGATGATGGCGCGCGCCAGCGGAGCGTATTGCTCGCTGCCAGCCTCCACGCCCAAGGCCATCGGAAGCATGCCGAGGAGCGTCGCCAGGGAAGTCATGAGAATGGGACGCAGCCGCACTTTGCAGGCTTCGACCGTTGCTTCTCGCAAGCCCATCCCACGCTCGTGCAAGATGCCCGAGAATTCAACGATCAGAATACTGTTGGAAACGACGATGCCGGTCATCATGATCACTCCCATGAGGGACATAATATTTAGCGTGGTATGGGTCAGGAGAAGAATCAGGACCACGCCGCTCAGTCCTGGCGGAATGGCGGTCAAAATGATGAGCGGATCAAGGAAGGAACGGAACTGGGCCATCAGGATGAGATATACCAGAGTGATCGAGAGCAGCAGACCGATGGCGAACCGCTTGAACGACTCATTCATGCCCACGACCGCGCCGCGCACCGTGACGCGAACATTTTTGCCGGTTTTCAGTTCCTTCAAGTTGCGATTGACTTCCGCGTTGATGGCGCCGAGGTCCTCGGTCTTGGGCATGACGTAAACATCCATCACGCGGCGGATCTGGTAGTGATCCACTTCCGTCGGGGTGTTGATGGGCTTGATGGCCGCGACGGACTCAAGCGGCGTGTAGGCCGCGGAGTTATTCGCGCGAAGCGGAATGTTCTTGAAATCGGACATGGTCATCGCACCGATTTGCTTATTGAAATATTGAACGGTGAGCATGTAGTTGTTGCCAGTGACGGGATCGATCCAGTAACTGGGGGCAATGACGCCGTCGGAAGTCAGCGCGGTGATCACGTTGTCCACGACGTCTTTGGGCGTCAAGCCCAGTTGGCCCGCCTGCACGCGATTGATGTCCAGCTCCAGGCCCGGATAATCGATATCCTGCGGAACGAGAATGTCGCTCACGTTTTTGGAGTTCTTCAGGCGGGAGGCGATGTCCTCCGCGATTCCGTGCGCTTCGGCCAGATTGTTGTCGCTGATTTGGATGTCGAGCGGCGCCGGCAAGCCTTGATTCACGACGGAATCGACCAGCCCCCCCGCCTGAAAATAGGTGCTGAGCTGCGGCAGGTCCGAAGTGAGCTTGCGGCGGATGCGCGCCATGTACTCGTAGCTGCCCACCTTGTGTCCTTCCTTCAAATTGACCTGCACAAAAGCGGTGTGCATCGCAGCGTTGCTCGTGTAGATGGCGGAAAGGTCCGGAGTAATACCGATATTGGAGACAATCATGTCCAGATCACCCCGCGATACCACGTGGCGAATTTCGTCTTCGACGCCGGCAATATATGCATCGGTCACTTCGATGCGCGTCCCCGTGGGTGCTTTGACGTTGATGACAAACTGTCCGGGATCCGTGCGCGGAAAGTACGCGGTGCCAACGAAGGGAAATAGGCCCAGCAGAACGACAAGAACCCCTGCGATGATGAACGCCACAGTCCGTCTCGGGCGATTCAAGGCTATCTGGACGTTCCTCTCATAGAACTGCAGGAGTTTCTGGAAAGATTCATTAAAGCGTTTGATCAGACGGGCAAACAGCGAGGCCTTGGCAGTTTCACCATGGAGTTCGTGAGGCTCGACGCGGATGAATTTGGCGCAATACAGGGGAACGACGGTCATCGCGAAGATGTAAGAAGCGAAAATGGAAAGCACGACGCCCAGAGCGAGGTCGATAAAGAGATAGCGGCTCACGCCATAGAAAAACGTGACCGGGAAGAAAACGATCGAGGTCGTGGAAGTCGCCGCCAGCACCGCGAGCGCAACTTCCATTCCTCCTTTTTCCGCGGCTTCGTGCGGGGCCACACCTTGTTCCATGAAGCGGAAGATGTTTTCGAGAACCACCACGGAATCGTCGATCAGACGGGAGAAAGCGAGTGCCAGTCCGCCAAGCAACATGGTGTTAATAGAGCCGCCCATGCCGTTCATGATGAGAAAACAGGTGAGCGCCGAGAGCGGAATGGAAAGCAAGACGGCGAAGGTGGCGCGCGGGCTGCCAAGGAAAAGCAGAATCATCATGCCCGTCAAAAGGAGGCCGATGCCGCCTTCCTTGATCAGGTTTTTGACGGCCAGCTTGACGAAAACAGATTGATCGAAAACCACGGCGGTTCGCAGAGAGTCGGGGATATCCACGAGATGCTTGGTGGCATCTTTGACGCCGTTCACGATGGCGATGGTGTTGCTGTCGCCGCCTTGCTTCAGCACTGGGATGTAGACGGAATGCTGCCCGTCAATGCGCACAACGTTGGTCTGGATAGCTCCAGAATCCTCGCCTTTGCCGACGTCGGCAACGAGAACGGAACCCAAGCCTACGGTCTTGAGAGGGATGCGGTTGATCTCCGCGGCGTCCGGGACCTGGCTGTTGGTGTAAATGTTGTAGTCACGGTTACCGATGCGGACGTCACCGGCCGGGAGAATCAGGTTCGAGTCGTTTACCGCGTTGACCACGTCCATTAGGCTGAGTTGGTGCGCTTCCAGCTTCACGGGGTCCACGAAAACCTGGATCTGCCGATACGTTCCGCCGAAGGGCTGGGGGACCGAGGCTCCCTGAACATTGGCAATCTGGTTGCGGACCTGAAACTGCGCCAGGTCCTTCAATTGCGTTTCGTTGAGGCCTTGCCCCTTCAGCGTCACCAGGCACACCGGCATGCTCGAAGCGTCGAACTTGAGGACGACCGGCGGCAACGTGCCGGACGGCAGGCGCCGAAGGTCGGCCATGGCAAGATTGGCGATGTTACTGAGAGCTGCGTTCGCGTCGGTTCCCGGCTTGAAGTAGACCTTGATCAGGCTGACGCCGGTCAGCGACCGCGATTCAATATGATCGATGTTGCTGCCGAGGGTGAAAAACCGTTCGAAGGTATTGGTGATGTCGGCTTCGATCTGTTGCGGAGGCATGCCCGCATAAAAGGTGGCCACAACCACCACGGGAATGTTGATCTGCGGAAAAAGGTCCACAGGCATGCGGACGAGCGTCGAAACGCCGACGACCGCGACGACCAAACAAAGCATAATGATGAAATAGGGGTAAGCGAGCGCAAACTTGGGCATCAGCGGTCTCCCGACGGCTTGGAGGAGCCGGTTTCTATTTCTTTCGCCAGAACCTTTTGTCCGGAGCGAAATTCTCCAAGGTCTCCAACAATCACACGTTCGCCCTCGGCCACACCCGCAAGCACTTCTACTTGCCTACTTTCTTCTTGCCCGAGTTTGACTTGCCGCTCTTCAATGGTGTTTTGTGAATTGACGACCAGGACTTTGGCCTGGTCGCCCTCGCGCAGGAGCGCTTCCAGCGGGACGGTCAGCACGCCCTTCTTTTGATCGTGTACAAAATATGTCTCGGTGTACATTCCGGGCATGAGCTTGCCGTCGGGATTCTGGAAATCGATTTCGGTTTCCATCGTGCGGGTCTGCTCATTCAGAGAGTCCGCAAATCGCGAGACTTTTCCTTCGAAATTCTGGTTTAGCGCCTGCACATGTACTTTCAGTGTTTTACCCACGCGAATCTGGCTGGCGGCGGACTCCGGAATCGGGAGCACCAGCCGCAATACCGAAATCTGTGCGATGCGCACAACCGGAATGGCTTGCGTGCTGCTGGAAGTGCCGGCCGCAACGAGCGCGCCGGTATCCGCGTAGCGATTGGTGATGACGCCGGCAAACGGCGCGGTGATGTGCGTGTAATCCGAGAGCGCTGAAATCTGTTTCTGATTTGCCTGGGCGACTTCGAGCGCCTGTTGCGCCGAAGAAAGCGCCGACTTGGCGCTGGCTACTTGCGCCTGGGTTTCCAAGTCCTTGGCCTGGGCGTCGTCTAAATCCTGAAGTGCCACCAATCCCTCCTGCGTCTTGGCGGCGTCGCTCAGCCGCGTATAGCCAAGATGCATCGCCGTGTGCATTGATTTCGCGCGGTCCAGATCGCCCTGGGCACGCCCTATCTCTTCGGTGGCGCGGCGCGCCGAAGCATCCGCGCCGGCCAACTGGGCGGCCAATTCCGGGACTTCCAGAATTGCCAGAGTCTGGCCCTGCTTTACGTGGTCGCCGACATCTACGTAAATCACCTTGATGTAGCCCGCGACCTTGGCATGGACATCCACATCCTGAAACGCTTTGAAAGCCCCGGAGATGGAGAGAGTCTCTCCGAGATCGTGGCGCCCGACACGCACTACCGCCACGGTTGATTCACCCGAGCCCGGAGTTTCGTGGCCGGGTCCATCGGCTTCGGAAGAGAACCGGGCAACCGTAAGCCAGACAAGAACACCGACAGCGGCGAGAGCGGCTCCGGTGAAAATCCACTTTTTTGCGGTCATGAGAAGTTCCTATGAGCAAAGGGGGCCGGTGCGGTGCAGCGGCACTACTGCCGGCAGCCCTTTGAATCCGAGAATGGGCCTAAGTAAGAGATTCCTAAAAAGGTGTCCCCGGTTGCAGAAATAATCTCAAACAGCCGGAAAAGAGCTAGACAGTGGGTGGAGGGCGAAACCGTAAATTGGCGCAAATGAACTTACGCCCAAGCGGAAGGTCCAGGCCAGGCAAGAAGAAGTGCAACGCCGTGTCTGGAACGAGAGAAAAAATGCTCGTGAAGAGGTGCGCGACAAATTCGTGGGAATCCTGGCTTACTTGAGGCGAATATTTTTCAAGTTCGGAGAATGCGACGGTCGCTCGGTAACTCGCGTGGTGACGGACATTCAGGCCGCCTTCCGAACCCGCCGCAATCAGATAGGGATTAAAAAGAAATGAGAGCGTCAGCAGCAAGCAAACGAAAATATACAGTTGAGCGCTGCTTTGGAGCGATGGACGCAATCTGCTCATATTTGCCAACACAACCAGAATAGTGGGACTGCCCGCAGGGGTCAAGAGGATGCCTGAATGGTGTGCCAAACATCCCGAGAGGGGGGAGAAGGGGATCGGAGCCAGGGGTGCGCCGATCCCCGTGGTGGGACTTTGGTACGAAGATTAGAACAACCTGAGTGTCTCAAGCTGGGGTCACATCCGAATGAAGGGCCTGTGAATTCTCCATGACCTCTTCACCCGCCTGTGGTACCTGTTTTGCCGCCTCCGTGTTCATTGTCAGGCCGCGTCCATGGCGTACATCCAGGCCGCGGACCCAGAAAATGATGTCTTCCGCGATATTCGTGGCGTGATCTGCTATACGCTCGAGGTGCCGGGTAGCAAGAATGAACTGCATGCCGGGGCTGACCAGCGCCGCCTGCTGGGTCATGCTCTGCATGAGTTGATCGAAGATGCGGTCGCGGTACTGGTCAACAACATCGTCGCTTTGAAGGACTTGCCCCGCCATTTCGACGTTGCGATAGATCAAGGCACCGAGGCTCTTGCTGACCATGGCGCGCACCGCCGAGGTCATGGGAGCCAGTTCTTCGGGCGCCTGCGTGGGCGGCATTTCGCGGAGCGAGATGACGCACTCCGCCAGATTCACGGCCAGGTCGCCGATGCGCTCCAAATCGTTGGTGATTTTGAGGGCCGCCACGATCAGGCGAATTTCGTCGTCAGAAAAAGAGCCCCGGCGAAGCAGCCGTATGGCGTGTTCGTCGATCACAATTTCCATTTCGTTGATGCGCGGCTCGAGAAGAAAAACTTCGCCAGGAAGTGCCCAGGTGCGCTCTTCGTGGACTCCCACGATGGCATCCAGGGCGCGGTTCATAGCGCCTTCGACAGTTCGCGCCATCGAGACCAGATAATTGACCAGGGTGTCGTAAAGGACGGCTTCCGTTAGTCCAGCGGCACCTGCCATGTTTCCCCTTTCAAAGAGGGGCGCTTTGAATCACACCCCTGCTCGTAGTCCATATTCTGGCAAGCGAATCGTTACAGTTTGTTCACGGAGAGATGAATACGATGATAAATCGCAGGCTACCAGCATGTTACGGGCAGATTGCAAGCTCTTGGCCTAAACTGAAATGCGGGCCGAGTCCGGGTGGTCCGGGTCAAAAATGGGCACGGAAAAGTGGAAGTGCGAGCCCTGGCCCACTTCGCTATCGACCCACAAACGGCCGCCATGTACTTCGACTAGATGTTTGGCGATGGCCAGGCCGAGGCCGGTTCCACCTGCTTCACGAGACCTCGCCGCATCCACGCGGTAAAACCGCTCAAAGATCCGGGACTGGTCAGCGCGTGGAATACCGATGCCGGTGTCGGAAACGGTCAGAATCACTTCGTCTTTCGCGGTATGCGCGCTGAGGGTGATTTCTCCGTCCGGCAGGGTGTATTGAATGGCGTTGTCCAGGAGGTTTTGCAGAACTTCCGCGAGACGTCGGCGGTCGCCGCAGATGTCCGGCAAATTCTCCGGGACCTTGACGGAAATGCGGAGTTTTTTGTCGGCGGCGCGGTGCTGGGCGGTCTCGAGGCAGCTGTCGATCAATTGCGCCACGCTGAGGCGGCGAATTTCGAGTTCGAGGCGTTCGGCGTCCATTTTCGAGAGCATGAGCAAGTCTTCGGTCAGGCGCGCCAGGCGGCGGGAATGTTCGAGGATAATTTCCAGAAAGCGCGTGCGGTTTTGCGGATCGTCGATGGCGCCCGCGAGGAGCGTTTCCGTAAAGCCCTGAATGGCGGTGAGCGGCGTCCTCAATTCGTGTGAAACGTTGGCAACGAAATCGCGGCGTACGCGCTCCAGCCTTCGCAACTCCGTGATGTCATGCAGAACAACGACCGCGCCGGTCGTGTCTCCGGCGCTCACCGCGGCCACCGTGATGGCAAAATAGTGCTGGCGGAGCGTGCCAGTGACGATTTCCGACTGGACCCGCGGCTCACCGCCAAGAACCTTGCGCACTGCCTCGAGCAATTCCGTTTGCCGCACCACTTCCACCAGCGCGCTGCCAGACGTCGGCGGCACATCCAGCCCAAGAATTTCCGCGAAACCCGGGTTGGCGAACACCAGTCGCTCTGACGCGTTCACCACCGCTACTCCTTCGACCATGCTGCCGAGAATGGCCGAGGACAGATTGCGCTCCTCAGTCAAAGTATGAATCGTGCGGTCCAGGCGTGATGCGGTGCGGTTCAGCGAAATGCCCAGGGTTTCCAGTGCATCGCCCGAGCCGTCCCGAGGCAAAGGCCGGAAGTCGCCTTCGGCAACGCGCCGCGAAAACTCTTTTAATCTTTCGACTCGGCCAGTAAAGCCGCGGGACATGAACAACGAAACGGCTCCCGCCACCAGCAGAATGAAAAACGACGACACCCACAGCCGTCGCCGGAACGAACCCAGAACCTCGCTCACGTTCTCCGTGGGAAGCGCGAAACGCAAGAGAACGGTCGGTTCCCCCGGCCAGTTTTGGCGCACTGCATAATAAAGAAATTCACGATGGAGAGTAACGCTCTGGCGAACGGAACGGCCGTCCCCCTTGGCCATTGCTTCAACGATTTCCGGGCGATTCGCGTGATTTTCCATGATCGATGGATCGGACTGCGACTCGGCCAGCACGCGGCCATCGGCGCCGATGACCGTAATTCGTACGCCGCTCGCAGCCATCTGCGTGGCCCATTCTCGCAAGGCGGACATATCTTCCGGTTGTGATGGGGATGCGGGCGACCACTGTGGCGGTCGCGCCTGGCCAAGACGGGCTATCGCGGTGAGCTTCTCGAAGCCCTCTCGCTCGTACTCGGCGCGCAGAGCGCGCTCGGCAAAGTAATCCACCGCCAGGAGCACGCTGATCAGAAGCGCCAGGAAGGCGAACGCGAATTTCCAGAATAGGTTAAGCCGCACGAGTTTCGAACAAGTACCCCGCGCCGCGCACCGTTTTCAAATGAATCGGATTTTCCGGATCGCTTTCGATTTTCTCGCGCAAGCGGCGGACATACACATCCACGCTGCGCGGAGTCACGAAACGATCCGTTCCCCAGACGGCATCAAGGAGCTGATCCCGTGTGAAAACCCGGTTTGGGCGCGATGCTAGATAATAGAGCAGCCGGAATTCCAGCGTGCTGAGCGGAACAGGCTTTCCCGAATGGCTCACGCGGTAAGACGCCGGATCGATGGCCAGCTTTCCGATCTCGATAACGCGAGGCGAATCAGCAGGCGGCTCCGCCCGGCGGAGCAGCGCCTTGACGCGCGCGAGCAATTCGCGCGGGCTGAAAGGCTTGGTCACGTAATCGTCGGCGCCCATTTCCAGGCCCACAACACGGTCGGCTTCATCGCCGCGCGCCGTGAGCATCAGAATCGGCAAACGATTCAGTGAATCGTCCCGGCGAACTTCCCGGCAAATATCGAGTCCGGAAAGTTTCGGGAGCATGAGATCGAGCAGCAGCAAATCAGGTGGCGTCTTCTTGAGCGTGTTCAGGCCAGTGCTGCCGTCAAAAGCAGCACTCACCTGAAAACCTTCGTTGGCGAGGTTGTAACGAACGAGTTCGACGATGTCCTTGTCGTCCTCGATAATCAATACGCGTTTCATAAGGTTGGCACGTTCCGCTCGCCGGCTTGGCGAGAGTTTACCGTAGGCCGTAGGAATTCGATAGGAGGTTGAATTATTTGGGTCACTTTGGGGTGTTCGTAACACGGCTGATTGTGCCAGTCGGCGTGTAACACAGCGATAACATGAATGTGAATGGATTATGAACGCTGCTTTTGGCTGTTAATTGGCGCTGGAAGTCGTAAAAGCGAGCGCCAGGAGCGTTTTTTGCTCAAGTTCGTGCGCTTTGGCCGAGCCGGTCGCCGGGCTGGCGCTGGCGGACCGCTTCACCGAGCGTGCCTGCAGGCCTCTGGCCTGCGCCAGGCGTTCCAGGCGCGGCAGCACGTAGAACAGGGCGCCCATGTTGGCTGGCTCTTCCTGCACCCAGACGACTTCACGGGCGTTGGGATGCTCGGCGAGGGCAGCGCTGATCTCGTGCCGCGGGAGCGGATAGAGTTGGTCCAGGAAGAAAATCGCCGTCGCGGTGTCCTTCCGCCGCCGGCGCTCCGCTCGCAACTCATGGCCCACCTTGCCGCTGGCAATCAGGATGCGCTTGGCGTCCTGCACTTCCCGGTCAGGCACGAGGGGCAGAAACCGCGCGCGCGTGAAATCCTCGATGTTCGAACTGGCGTCCGGATGCCGCAACATGCTCTTCGGCGTGAAAACGATGAGCGGCTTCCTCCATACACGCATCGCCTGCCGCCGCAGCATATGGAAATACTGCGCGGCGTTGGATGGCTGGCAAATCTGGATGTTGTCCTCCGCTGCGAGCTGCATGAAGCGCTCGAGCCGCGCGCTGGAATGCTCCGGCCCCTGCCCCTCGAAGCCGTGCGGCAACAGCATCACGATGCCGGACGGCAGGTTCCACTTGTCATCGCCCGCGCTGATGAATTGGTCGATGATGACCTGCGCGCCGTTGGCAAAATCGCCGAACTGCGCTTCCCAAAGAACCAGTGCTTCCGGATAGTCACGGCTGAAGCCGTACTCGAAACCCAGGCAGCCCGCTTCGGAGAGCGACGAGTTGTAAATCTCGCAAAAAGCCTGCTGCCTCGAGAGGTGCGAGAGCGTCAGGTAGTTGTGCTCGGTTTCTGTGTCAATCAGCACGGCGTGTCGCTGGTTGAACGTGCCACGTTGCGTATCCTGCCCCGTGAGGCGCACGGGATTGCCCCCCAGAACCAGGGAACCGAGTGCGAGCGCTTCCGCAAATCCGTAATCCACGGCTCGCTTGCCATGCCCCATTTCCGCGCGCTGCTCCAGCAGCTTGGCGATTTTCGGATGCAAATGGAAGCCGGCGGGCACGCGGACGAGTCCATCCGTGAGCTCGGCGAGATATTCGCGCGTCAGCCCGGTGTCCACTTCGTAGGCCGGATCGTATTTTCCGTGTTTGTACGGCGACCAGTAATCCGGAAGTTTGCGCAGGTGCGGAATTTTCGTGAGTTGCCCTGCCTTCTGCTGCTCCTCTTCGTATTCCCTTTTCACTGCTTCAACAATCAGCGAAGTATCAATGCCCGTCTGCTCCGCATAAATTTTCCAGAGCGGCGGATGATGTTTGATCCGCTCGTAAAGCACCGGCTGCGTGATCGTGGGATCGTCGACTTCGCTATGTCCGTGGCGCCGATAACCGATGATGTCCACCACCACATCGCTGCCAAACGTCGCGCGATATTCCGCCGCGAGTTTTCCGATGCGTACGACCGCGTCCGGATCTTCGGAGTTCACATGGAAAATTGGGACGCTCTGCCGCTTGGCAATGTCCGAGGCAAAACGCGCGGAATGCTCCTGCGAAGGCTGCGTCGTGAAACCAATGAGATTGTTGACAATGATGTGGACCGTCCCGCCCACGGTATAAGCTTTTAGATCCGCGAGATTCAGCGTTTCCGCCCAGATGCCCTGCCCAGCAAATGCCGCATCACCGTGCATGACGATGGTCCAGACTTTATTCAGCGCTTCGCGCGAGCGGTCAATCACAGGCCCATCCACGCCACGCCGCGTCTGCTTCGCGCGCGCACGTCCCATAGCGACGGGATCAACCGCTTCCAGGTGGCTTGGATTGGAAACAAGATGCATGTTGATGGGCTTGCCCGTGGTAGTCGTATATGTACCCGTCGCGCCGACGTGATACTTCACATCGCCCGCGCCGAGCACGCTGCGCGGATCCACGTCTTCAAACCCGGAAACGACTTCATGCGGCGGTTTGCAGGCGGCGTGGACCATCACGTTCAACCGGCCGCGATGGCTCATGGCCATCACGCAATCCAATGCACCGAATTCGCCAGCGGTGTCCAGTATCGAATCTAGAAGTGGGATTAGGGACGTAACGCCTTCAAGCGAAAAGCGCTTCGTGCCCAAATACCGTGCCTGAAGGACCTGCTCGAAAAGGTCGGCGCGGACCAGGCGTTCAAGAATTTTTTCCTGGTTGACCTCGGGCTCAGGCCCTTCGATGCGCTCCGCGATCCAGCGGCGCCTTTCCGGCTCAGGCAGGTGCATGAATTCCACGCTGATGTTGCCGCAATAGATGCGGCGTGCCTCTTCCGCAGCCTCGCCCGTCAATTCCAGATCGGCGAGCTTCTGCGGCTGGAAAACGCCCAGCGGATCGAGTGTAGCCTCGTAATATCCCCACCGCCGAAACGCATCAAAAACGCGTTGGCGCTCTTCGTTGTTCGCTGCAGCTTTCTTGGTCCCCTTGGCGGCTTTTACGGGGCGTTCAAACGCCACAATTGTTCGGTCGGCCATAAACCCATCTCAGACAACACTCTATTTTGCCACAGAACACGCAGGTCACCCAAAACGACCGGATTCGGCAATTTCCTCAGCTATACTCAAGCCGTCTGGAAGGAAGCCGCTCAGCTAACTTGGTGGAAGCCTGTCGCTATGATCTGCCCCAACTGCGCGCAAGCGATGACAGAGTGGAAGCTCACGGGCCACCTCGGCGTGCAACTCACCGTGGATGTCTGCACGCCTTGTCAAGCTTTCTGGTTCGAGCGCCACGAAGACCTCGGGCTCACCCCCGCTTCGACGCTGCAACTCATGAAGTACATCGGCGACCACTCCTTTGCCCCCAAGCCGGCGCTACCCGACCGCCTCATGTGCCCCCACTGCGGCTCCGGGCTTACGTTGGCGCACAACATGAGCCGCAATGTGCGCTTCGTCTACTGGCAATGCTCCAGCCAGCACGGCCACTACATCAGCTTCTTTGATTTCCTCAAAGAAAAAAACTTTATTCGCCCTCTCTCTCCCGTGGAGATTCAACGCCTGCGCGAAAGCGTGCAGGAGGTGCACTGCTCCAACTGCGGCGGCTCCGTCAACCTGCAGACGAGTTCCGCTTGTCCCTTTTGCCATTCGCCGATCTCCATACTCGACCTGCAGGAGCAGCAAGGCATGCTGGCACAACTCAAGGACGCGGCCGCCTCTGGTGGGAAGCAAGTCGATCCCGCGCTGCCCTTGAAGCTCGCGATGGCGAAGGCCGAGGCCTCCGACTATTTTTCTATAAGCCGCTATAGTGATTGGTGGGCTGATCCCGGCACTACCCGCGACCTGGTAGTCGGTGCCTTGAAGGACATCGCGCGCTTGTTCACCGGCCGAATCTCTTGATCGGAGTGCCGCGCTTTATCCTCTTTTGTAAATCGTGACCGCAAGCCCTCTCTCGAGCATCCTGCTTTACGCCTCACAAATTCAGCACTCTCGCCTCTAGCATCCGCGCAATCTCCTCCGGCTTACTTCCCGCCGGGAATGTCAACGGCGCGCCGATATGCACCGTGATTTCGCCAAAGTGAGCGAGGCGGCGTCCTTCGCGCTTCATTTTCCACACCCCATCCAGCCGCATTGGAATAATGGGAAGCTTCAGGTTTTCAGTCAGCAAACCAATACCGCTCTGGAACGCCGCCATTTTTCCGTCTTCCGAATTATTCACTTCGCCTTCGGGAAAAACGAGGATGCTGTAGCCGCGGTCCGCCGATTCGCCGGCAAAGCGGAAACTTTCGCGAAAACCGGAACGCTGCGGCAGTGGAAAAACGTTGAAAAGCGCCGTGACGAGCCAGTAGCCAACTTGATAGGCCCAGCGTTTCACGAAAAACCAATCGCGCGGCGGCTGGCGCATACTTTGCAATGTCTCCCCGCTCATGGCTGTCGCAAGACGATGTCGAAAACGTTGCGGTAGAGCGGCGAGAATCAGCCCCATGTCGGCGCGGCGCGTGATGTGGTTCGAAACGATGAGCACCGGTCCTCGAACGCCCCGCAAATTCTCTCGCCCGGAAATTTTGGCGTGCCCAAGAATTTGCGTGGCTGGCCAAACCAGAGCGTAGTTGACGGCAAGCCGAAACCAGCGCACCGGTGCCCGCTGTGCCCACCGCGGATAAACATATTCCGCGTGGTGCGATGCTGGCCGTTGCAGCAGACGCTGCACGTCCGCGACGGTCTTCGCTTCGCCAAAAGATGTTTCGTTCAGTTCAATCTGAAAGCGCTCTTCGAGCGCGCTCATCAGCTCGACGCGATCGAGCGACGTGAGATTCAGGTCGTTCTCTAACTTCTCTGAATTTCCCTTCGCCGCGGAAAACTTCGCCAACAGATCATTCAGAGTTTCCGCTGGCGCATTTGCCTGCGACGAGCAATTATCCGCGCCCGTAACGCGAGCCACGATGACGCCAAGCCGCGGCTTCCCCGTCGGCGTCCGCGGAAAATCCGGCTCCGGCCACGCAAACCAGCGCCGCACGCGCTGATATTCGGCGAGCGATGCGTTCGCGTTCTCAACCGTCGCACGGATTGCCTGATCCGCAGCGTTCGGCCCATTGTTCATCAGCAAAACGGCAAACGGCTCGGCATTCCCGCCTCGCGGATCGCCAATCACAACGCAATCGCGCACGCCCGCCTGTTTGCGCAGCGCCGCCTCCACGTCCTCGGGAAAAACGTTCAATCCCGCCGGCGTAACAATCACATTTTTCTTGCGGCCCTTGAAGCGGAGGTTTCCTTCGGCATCCACTTCGCCGATATCTCCCGTGCGCAACCAGTTGTCGCCGTCGCTCACGCTTCGCCGTAGCGCGCCGCCTTCCCAAT
>Ga0209655_10000005_pt1 | contig 87067 bp, 44 predicted proteins | sample BogFormECP03_OM2_FD_188236 | JGI IMG/M metagenome (GOLD analysis project Ga0209655, IMG submission 188236) | Bog forest soil microbial communities from Calvert Island, British Columbia, Canada - ECP03_OM2 (SPAdes) (version 2) | ecosystem: Environmental > Aquatic > Freshwater > Wetlands > Bog ...
CAGCCTAAGGTAGCGAAATTCCTTGGCCATTAAATGTGGTCCTTGCACGAATGGCTTAATGATGCAACAGCTGTCTCCGCGGTAGACTCAGTGAAATTATAATGGTCGTTAAGATACGATCTTCACCCATAGATAGACGGGAGTGCGACCAGAAAGTGTATTTGTATAATGTGGTGAAAACCCACCAAGATGTTCTTTTCTTTGAGTTTGAAGTAGCATGCTATTAAAGAAATTTAGTTGTGTGAAGCCTACTTATGTCCATACAATTATTACATATATTAAGTGTAATTATGGAATATAAACTAGATTTTTAAGGATAACGAGAGTGAATTTACGGTTGAAGCGCTTTAAGGGTAATTTAATTAATGAATAGAAGTTAAGTGTTTCCGTGCTTAACTTAAGAATCTAATGTTAATTAGCGTATAGTAAAATCCTAAGAAAATCATTAAAGTATACAAATATAAACTGGGTAAACCCATTTGGATCCGTTTTCTAAAACAATGTTTTATAAATGGAGGTAATATACGTAAGTATATTATAACTCTTAGTGGGTATAGGATGTCTTAAGAAGCAAATGCCTTCCTTATTTTAATAGTAAGGATAAGTTTATTTATAAACTTATTTTAAAAGGTGCTGACTTTAGACTGGTATTAAATTTTTTTGTTTTTTATTATTTTATTATTGATTAATGGTGTTCATTTGAATCTAACTTAAAATAGACTTATTAATAAGTCTATTTTAAGTTCGTAGTATAAAGATATTAAAAGATTTAAAATCTTTTAATATTCTAGTATATAAAATATATTTATAATAATAAATTTTAATTTGTTTAGGATATTCCTATATCTGTATTTTATATATTATATATAGCTTTTCTTTAGCTATAATATTAAGTACAAGCTGACCTTGTATAAATATTAATAAAAAGATATGTTATATAATAATGTTCCCTCTGAAAATATAATAAATTTTTTAAGTAATATTACGAATAGTGAAAGTTTTATTCTAAGTAATTTGGATAAAAATACCAATATTATTATGCCTTGATATGTAACTGGTTTTACAGATGGTGAAGGATCCTTTCAGATTACAATACAAGATATAAAAGGTAAAGGTTTGACGGGATATAAACCATTTTTAGAATTTAAAATAACCCAGAAGAGTCATTCTATAGATGTACTTATTGAAATTAAAAAGTATTTTAAATGTGGGCGAATTAGTATTGATAATCGTAAAACAGACACTGTAAAATATGTTGTAACAAATATTAATGATATAATTAATAAAGTGATTCCTCATTTTGATCAATATTCATTGATGACATCTAAATATTTAAACTATTTTGATTTTAAGCTTGCCGCTTTATTGATGAGTAGCAAAGATCATTATAGTATGAAAGGGATTGAAGAGTTAAAAAATATTAAATTAAAGATGAATAAAGGTAGATCCTTTGAAGAAAAGTTTCATTATTGTTGATCTAAACCAATTATACTTGAACCTAATTGAATACAGGGATTTATCGATGGAGAAGCTTCATTTCAATGTGATATAATAAAACCACAGATAAATAGAGTTAATAGTACCATCAATTTTTCATTACAAATTAAACAAAATAATCATGATGTTGCTGTATTAAGTGCTATTAGAAATTTCTTTAGAAATGGATATTTAAAACCTAAATATGATATTAAAAGTATAGAAGTTATCAATAATTTACCTAGGAAATCTACAATTCTTTGGATTAGAAATTATGAAGTAGTATGTCAATTTTTGGATAAATACCCTTTGTATACTAAAAAATGATTAGATTATTTAGATTGAAAAAGTTTAATTGAATTGAAATTACAGAAAGCTCATTTAACTAATACAGGACTGAATAGAATGTATAAAATAAAGGGAAAAATGAATTCTAAACGTAATAAATAAGAATAAAATTATATTAATTCTGGATTAATATAAGTTACTAAAATGGTTGTAATAATCATAATAAAAAACAAAAATATATTTAATGCTTGAGCTGTATGCAATGAAAGTTGCACGTACAGTTCTTAGAGGGGGAAAGTTTCGTAAGAAACCTACCTATCTCAACAGACCCTAGCAGCTTTACTGCTTTTAATCCTTGAATAATGCTTTTAGTTAGTTATTATTAATAAAATAATTTTATTTTATTACTTTGGTCGGAAGTGGGGATAACTTTAGTTTTAATATTTTATTATCCCATTTTTATTTTTATATTATTATACAAAATAAAATATTTTTACTACTGCCCATTTATTACAAAATGAATGGTATATATATTTTAAATCTTATTTTTTGTTTTTTCTCTTATTCTTTATTTTCGGATAAAGGATATGAGGAGACTTATTACTATAACTGGTAAAGGTTAGAGAAAGTGGGTTATAAATAGAGGAATGAGATTGAATTTATTTAAAACATTTAGTTTATAACTTGGACTATCATTAATTATCTTGGAGTTCAAATAAAGAAATATTGATGTGTAAAAATAATAATTCATAAAGAATTTTATTTAATCTTAATAATCAAAAATTAAGATAAGTTTACTTATGAATGGATTGAAGGGTAGTTTATGTGGGGCGCAGTTCCCAAAAAGAGTATCTGGGAAGTCTAATAACAATGAACAAGTTAACCCATTATTTATTCGTTCTGAAGTTTTATTCAAAGATTATGCAATAGTATTTGAATGAAATATATAAGTAATAAAAGGATTATTAGTATTCTATAATTCTTGTAGGGTTGCATATAAATGCTGTTTTTTTTTTATCTATTTCAATAAGATTAAACTCAATATAGATTTGGAGTGAAAATAAAACAGAATTATTTGTGAAATATTTGATATAATAAACCAAATTAGGTGTAGAGGTATGCTTCATCCAGACGTAATTGGAATTCAATAGGATAAGATTGGTAAGTGTCAAAAGTTGAATAGACGTATGAAACTTCAAATTTTAAAGTAGCTCAGATTAGAAATATTTTCTTGATAACGATAATTTTGTTATTTTAAGAGGGGATAAAAGTTTTAATACAGAATTCATAAAAATACATTTTTATGGAGTTAATTAAGAGATAATAAATCAAGATGATTTATTATAATATTCTTATATCAGAGTATGAAGTGATAGCTGAAGTTTAATGGCGTATAGCGTGCCTAACTGTGAGACTAACAAGTCATACAGACACGTAAGTGGGGCTTAGTGACCAAAGGTACATATAAGGTTTGATGACCTTGAGCAACGGATTAAAGTTACGCTAGGGATAACAGGCTAATGTCGCGTGAGAGCACTTATTGAAAGCGATGTTTGGCACCTCGATGTCGACTCAGATTAACCTCCTGGTGCAGGGGCTAGGAAGGGTACGGCTGTTCGCCGAGTAAGAATTAACGTGAGTTGGGTTACGTATTAGCCCCATAAATTGAATTTAAAGGTTCATTTATGAAAATTGGATAAATTGCAAGGAGGTCTTTGTTTTTAAAGATAATTTGCAGCGAAGCTTATTATGATATATCTTAATATTCATTGCAAAAGATATTATTTTAAATGTAATAAGAACGTTCAACGACTAGGAAGTGAGTAATGCTAATTATAATCTTTCCACGAAAATCCAAGTTTAATATATAAATATAAAGTGAATAAGTGAATCATATTATATTTTAAAGTATATAAGTCCAAATATGGGTTATTAAACTAAATATAATATAGGGCTTTTGTAGGGTTAAGATATACTATTTTATAGAGGTGTAGAGAATTGATAGTTTTTTATTACAATTGAATAATTTTATTAAAAATTATTCAACTGTTAGATTTAAAACTATATCAATGCCTCAATTATTATATTATTTTAATCTTTTTTAGCAAAAAAATACTGCTAATAATAAGTGAGAGAAGAAAGTTCCTGTAGACCTGAAATTAAATTTCAATCCTGTATCTTTAGCACATTTAATAATGGGTGATGGGAATTTTTTAGCTGATAGGAATGTTATTCGAATATATATAAATAGTTTTTGTAAAAATGATGTTTTTTTATTATCAAATATAATTAAGGAAAATTTAAGTATTGATAATAAAGTAGTATAGGATAGAAAGGATCAATTTATTATACTGGTTGAAAAAAATAATGTTAATAGTCTTAGAGAAATTGTTTTACCATTCATGCATCCATCTATGTACTATAAATTAGGTGTTAATCTAAAAAGAGAGAAAAATTTTAATTATCACCCTATAATAGATTTATTAGAGGGTTTATTTATATTCATTATATTAAATATGACATAGTCTGAACCATATTGTGAAATATGGAGATAAGGGATAAAGAGCCCTTATGTTAACAATATTGTAAGTACGTCGTGAGACAGTACGGTCCCTATCTTCTATGGGAAACTAAAGTCAAGTAAGGCTTGTGCCCACGTACGCGAGGACTGGGAGTTACTGACCTATGGTGTTCCTGCTGTTGAAAATAGTATCTGTAGAGGTATATTTGCTTCCCTTTGTTTTTAATACAAGGCTTAAAGCTCAAAGCTTAAAGTTCAAGGGAATTCCATTCTATATACAATTTAACGCATCGCAGGATAGCTAAGTTGGGAGGGAAGAAGAGCTGAAAGGAGATCAAGCTTCGAAGTCCTCCTTATGAGACTTTTCTACTAAATAAGTAGTAGAGAACTACTAGTATATCTAGGCAAGATCTTTAAGGTACTGTCACTTGTTAAGGTTATCTTGTGCTAGTATTATTTATAGTCTGCATATTACTCTTATTAAATGCTAATTATTTCTTCAAATTTAAGATATCCATGTAATTATCATAATAGAACAGATTCTATCTCAAGTTTATTGGATCTGAATTCTATTACATTGGACATAGTCTAAACTCTATTGTGCAATACCGTTATGTTCCTTAATTTTTCAACTGTTAGGCACAAACACTGACCTGTTTGTGCCTCTGTTTGGGTTTTTATTTAATATCAAATCCTTGCAAGGATTTGATATTAAATAAAAGCGATAAGTGCTAGAATAAAGCTAAAGGTTGGAATTGATTGTATAATGCCTGCAAATATTATAAGTCCTATTTCTGGATTGCAGCCTGAAATAAGTTGAGATTTAAATAATTAATCAGGATGCTAAATATAGGAATAAATATGCTATTATTCTTTATTAATTTTTCTAATAACGGATTATAACTTTTATTTTTTTTACTTTTATTTATTTTATATTTATTTACAACACCTTCATCTTTAGATAATTATTCATGTGCGAATCCTTTAATCATCCATGTTAAAGTTAATAATCCAAATTATTCCGGATTTTTAACCGATGATTCATAGGACATAAGAATAATCCTAAATAATGTATAAGTATTGTTATAAAATTAGGTTAATTGCAAAAAAGTCTTTATTTTTAAAGATAATTTGCAGCTAAGCTTGTTTTAGTATATAGAATTTATATACTCTCTAATTAATAAAGATGTGGTGACTGTCGTAAAAAAGAAAAAAAATGTTCCTTTGGGTATTGTGTTATTTAATTGTCTTAGTGTTATTTATATTATTGCTATTTAATTCAAAAAATTATATTATTGTATTTCATAAGTCATTATTAAATACTTTATATAATAAAAGGGAAGCTAAAGTAATAAAGCATTTAAAATTTATTACTGTTTATGGTTTAGTGATTTCAACTCTATTATGTTTACAAGCAAGAACTTGAGTTCTTTGTCATAATTTGTTTGGGTATTCTGTCTCTTCTACTATAGATTGAATTCGGATTCCTTTACCTATTGTGATTTTTACTTTAAGTATGAGCTGTTTATTCCTTTTTTTTAAAATGAGATTGGATAGACAAGATGGAAAGAAAGTTTCTATCTTTTCTCGTGTGATCTTTATCTATTTATCTATTCTTTTAATTTGATCTATGATTGCTCTTTTTGTTCAATCTTGAAAATTAAATATAGATGGGTCCTATTTTGAGATCGCCTGTTGTATAAGTCTTATTTTAGAATTTATACACTTCTTTAATATTTTTTCCTTATTTGATTATAAATGAGGCTATTTTTTCCAAATATATGGTTTACAAATCCCATGAAATGGCTTTAATTCCCAAAGAAAGGGTTTTAATTTCCAAGGAACTGAATTAGTATTAAAGGGTAATAATGTAGTTTGTATGGCTACGAATCCTGCTGGTAATAATAGTTCTTCGACAGGTTCTAGACCTTCTTATTCACGAATTCAAAGGATATTTAATCGAATTAATAATAGTTCTAGTCCTTCTAGTGGTTCTAATGTTCCTAATTATTCCAATCCTTCTAGTAGTTCTAATGTTAATAATAGTTCTTCTTCTTCTGTTCCTGACTCTGCATCTATATTTAACCAGGTAGATGTTTATTTTCAATTAAAGCCTCTAACTATAAATTTTTCATTACAAAAAATACAAACAAGGGCAAATCCGCATTTAGTAATTCCTTTAAATATCAATGCTTCTCTTATGGACAATATTTTTACTCCTTTATGAGAGGAGATCAAAAACGATGTGAAAAATTTAGAATTGACAGAATTGAGTGGTCAACCGCCTAATTATAGGTCATTATATACTTGAGAGGAGGGTAAGACGATTATGAATGAAGCTAGACATCAGCTAGATTGTTATGCAATTTCTGTTAAAATGTTAAATGATCATGCTGTTAACTCGATAAAGGCTAAATCTGCGGCTATGGATTTGGCAAGGAAAGAATGCCTTAACTCCCCTATAAATCATATAAGAATCTACCATGATATGCTTGTAGCTAATTGGTTAAAGTCTGAAAGGCATGATGCAATTGTACGTGAAGTTAACGAAAAGGAACAGTTAGCGGCCCAAAAAATTTGACGCTTGCGGCTATTTGTAGATGGTTATTTGGGTAGAGTCGAAAGGTTCGGACAAGTAAGTAATCCAAGGACAGGATCTTATTTAATACGTAACATTATAAAGGGACATGAGAACGATTATGATCATCTTAAGATGGTAAGAAAGCAAGCAAGTGCTGTTCTAAATGATGAAAAGGGTGATTCTTTTTCACTGGGTTCTCTCAAATTCAAAGTCGATCCTAACCAGGGAAAAATTGAAGTAGATCGGTGGGGTGTTGATTAAAAAGGAAAGATTAATCTAATTTATATATACTGAATAGGATTCTTTTTTGCTATTTTATTATTTAATCTTAATATAAACAATTCCATTTCATGGAACTAGATTTATATTTAAGCGCAAATTATGGACTTCAAGCAAAATATAGTTAGTATATGGTCCTATAATATATCTCAATGACAAATAAGGTATTTATTTGTCATTGAGAAGATTTTTTAATCTCTTCGGGAAAGGGAGGTGGGTTATAGTCATATTTTATCTTAGATCTAGACTAAAGGTATAAATTAATACAGCTAATGTTGTACACTTAAAGGAATTATTTTAAGGAGCTTTAAATAAGGTAGGTTTAAAAGAATTTCAGTTATCGTTTGTGCGAAGTTATTCTTATCTTGGATAGTAAGTAATAGTGAAGTAATATTAAAATTAATTTTATATTATTTAGTGTGGACTAGTGTAATTAGATTACATAAAAAGCAATTTTAGATCTCTCATAGATTTAATGTCCATGAGAGTATGACTGTATGGATAGTATAAATGATGCGGACTGGTGTTTTGGGAGCACATTGGGCTCATAACCCATAAGGTAGAAGGTTCGAATCCTTTATCCGTAATTATTAGTATAAGAAACTAGAAAATTTTTATTAAAAAGTATTTTGTTCTAACTAAGTACTTAGTAATTATTCTCATGGGACCATGGTTAATAATTTAGTAACCACTAGATGGTTACTAAATTATTAATTATAATCATGAGAAAGGTTAAAAAATTTTTTTTGTTATATTCGTATTTTGATTTATATATTATGTTAATTAAAAAAGTATCCCCATTTATACTTCACCGCTATAGGGTGAAGTGTAAATGGGGTTTAGGTTTTTTAACTTAATGGTTAAAGTGTTCGTTTGATAAGCGAGAGATATAAGTTCGAGTCTTTTAAAAACCAATTTAAAAGTAGATTAGTGAAAAATATTTATTATTAATTACTAGCTTATTATATGAAGTAATATACCAAAATTAAATTAGGTTTAATTTTGGTATATGAGAAAAAGGAGAGTGGAATGTGCTACTAAGTTTATGGGGTGTGTTTATTATAAAACCCAATTCTGAATTTTGCTAAAATCCAGTGTTAGGGAATGAATAAACATAACTGATTTGTTTCTATATTTTAATTTATTTTATAGAATATTGATTAGTATTCCCCATCACCCAGCGTTAACCGCTGGGTGATGGGTATAACAAAGAGCTTCCTAGCCCATTTGTAAATAGGGCCAGAAGAATCTAGTTTTTATACTTTTTGTTTCATGGAAAGAAGTAATAATGTAATATATTATTATAGCATTCTTAGTTTTTGGTGTAAAAATAATCCCCCCTTTTGCAGATGGGGGTTATTTTTATGTATGTTTTACCCAGTTTCTTTGTATATTTTTATAAGATAAGAGGAAGATAAAATTAAGGGCCATATCATCCCCTCAAATGAGGGGATGATGTGATTTTAGGTTAAAAGAAAGGATGAAAAATCTTAAAAATGAAACAAAAAGAAAGAATATTGTTCTTATTTTGTAAAACATAGAATATAGAGATGATGACATGCTGAAAATTTATATCGTTTATGAAATTAGACGGATTATCTAAAAAATTTTTTATATATGATAATAATAGTGTTATTTATTACTATTATTTGAAAGAAAAGAATAATAAGAAAAATACTGTATTAGTAGCAAATTTAAGGAAAGAGCTTTCAAATCGTTCATTGAATAGTAGTCATTTATTTTTTAAAAATTTAGATGTTCAAATTCTATATGAATATAAGAAATCTAAGTATAGAACTATTATTGTTAATTATTCTGACTATTTGAGAGACTTGAAGTCTTATTTCCCGAATAAAATAGAAGAAGAAAAAGATTGAGAAAATGAAATAAATAGAGTAGATGATAAAGGATTAAAGAACATTATCCAAGATAATTTAAATTTAAAAAAAAGTTTTAAAATAGAAAGTAATGAATTAAAATCTTTTTTTTATAGTTCAGGTAAAATAATGAAAAAAAAATCAAATGTAAAATTAAAGAAAAGAATAATAGAAATAGAAAATAAATTAGAGGAAACAGAAAAAGGAGGGTATTCTAAGAATTTCATCCATCCTCATTATTTTTTTCCTCCTAATTATAATCGAAAAAGTCTGTTAGGTCAATTACGTCATTGAAATACGAGTGTTTACACTTTTGTTAGAGGTGATAAAAGAATGAATGTTCATTTAGATTTATATGCTAGGAAATTAATTCAATCTTTTTTTAGTGTGCAATCTATATTAACATGATCTCGTACGAGGCCTGAAGTCGAAAGTGGAGTAATATTACGAAAGTGATTTAATAGAAAAAACAATGTTATGTTTTTCTATGCTTATACTTTATTTAATTTTCCTTTAAAAATAAAGCGTAGAGTATCTAAACTATTTAAAGAACCAAGAAGATTAAAAGAAAAAGACTATCATAAATTTTTGTTATTACAACCTGTAGCTTCTTTATTTGGTTTTGATTTAGAGTTATCGAGAGAAACTAAAATACAAAATAGACGATGAATGTTAAGTAAACCTTTATTTAAACATACTTCATTTAATGTTATTATAGATTTGTTTATATTTAATAATAAAAGTAATGAAGACTATATGCTGGAAAATTTATTGTCTAGAAGAATTGTATATAAATATATGTATAGTATGTATGCTAATTTTGCTGATAAAATTAAAGCTACTTATTCAAGACCTAGGTTTTTTTATATTAATATATTAGAACCAGGTATCTATGTTTATTATTATAAAGTAGTAAGAAATTATGAAAAAACAATAATATTTAAAAATGGAATATTTAAATTTTATTTATATTATCACTTTATTCAACTGAGATTCTCGTCTTGAAAAGAAAATCTTTTTGCAAAATATAAAATCCCCTCTATAAAAATTTATAATTTCTTGAATAAGAAAAAGGATAATATTCCTATTTTTGGTAATAAAGAATTAGAAGTTAAAGATAGTTCTATTGATATTAATGTCGATTCTAAAAAAATAAATACAGATTTAGCTTTAATGAAAATAGAAGACATCGAAAAGTCTTTGTCTTTAAAAAATGAAGTGATAAAAGATAGGACTTCTGTAGAAGTTGGAGAATATAATGTCTTAGTAAAAAAGGAAAGGGAGCGAGTTGTTTATGTGTTTGATCTTGAAGGTAAGTGAATTCATACAGATGGTGATAAAGATATGCGATCAGCAGCAATAGCAGCTATTGGATCTTGATGAGAAACAGAAAAAGCAAAAAAAGCCTGAAGAGAAAAAAAAAGGAGACAGTCGGGTTTAGGTATAAAAGATTATCATTATTGAATGGGTAAAGAAGATGAAATACCACGAACTCTAGAAGAGATAAGTGAAGAAAATAAAAAGTATTTAGAAGAAGATGGTGTTGTAAATAAGAAGAAAAAAAATAAAAAAAGACGAAAACAAGATGAATATTTAATTTGATTACAAAAAAAGAATTCTCTAGGAGAAAAACAAAAACAACAAAAAATAGAAGAAAAAGTAGAAGAAAAAGAACAAATAGTAGAAGATCCGATAAAAAATAAAAAACTGACTATCAATCTTGAACTTTTAGAAAATGAATCCGTTTCTTTTGAACAAATTGAAGACGAATTTCTTAGACTTCATCCAGAAGAAAGAAAAAAAGGGGTAGCTGGTGGTTATGTTATCAGGCCAGAATCTTTTGTAGAAAGTGAAGAAGATACTACGGATAAAAAGATAAAGTCTCTTGATGGCATAGAAGAAGACCCTGCCGAAAGGTGAAATGCTTCTTTATTTAATATTTCTATGGTAAATATTTTGCAACAAGAAGATAGGTCAAAGAAATCTGGTATAAATATTCCTTTATCAGGTACTGATACTATTTTTACTGATTATTATAAATTTCCTCTAGTAAATTGTAAATCTTTAGAAAAAGAGTTATCTAACACTAGTATGACTTTAGAAAAAGAAATAAGTTCTTTAAATGAAGATAAAGTTTTGAGTGAAGTAAATATACATAATAAAGAAAGAACCCCAATTGTAGGTTTTGATTTTACTTCTTTTGTACAAAGTGAAGTTCAAGGGTTTAATAAAGATAGAAAAGAAATAGACTATCATATTATGAAAAGTCATGTAAATCAAAATGACACTTTGAAGAATTTATGAGAAAAAAAAGATTCTAAATTTTTCAAAATATTAGATTTCTTTTTAAGAAATAGATCTAGATTTGAATCAAAAGAAGGAGATTCCATTTCTAATAAAGTATTTTATTCTCTTTATGATAATACAAAGTTATTTAGAGGTTATGGGAATTTTTGATATTGATTCTATTTTTCAGCTTATGTTAAAAGAGAATTTTTTTTAGTCAATAGAGATATATTAGTAACTAAAACTTTTACTATTTTACCAAGGACTGAAAATAGTCTCAATAGAAAATTTTTCCCAGGGTTAAATGCTCCTTGTGATTATGATATTGAAAATATAGATGGAAAGGTATTGGGACGTTTTTGACCCTCTTATAATATTGATAAAGAGGATAATAAGATTAATACTTCTCTGTTTTATCATTCAGAAATATTTAAACCTTATTATCGATATATGATTCCATTATTTATTCTTAAATCATTTACGGATTTATGTTTACGATTAAAAGAGTATTCTTTAGGATATGTTGTCAATTTATTTTTATGAGATAATAAAGAGATTGAAAATAATGCTGTAGTATTAACTCGTTTTATTCTTGTAAAAATCTTATTAGATCTATTAAAGTATAATTATAGAAGTCTAATTAGATTAAAACCTAAATATTATTTTGTGAATAGAGTTCGAGCAGCTAAACAGTATTATACAAGAGCTACTTTAAGTCATTGAATATCTATTAATCGTACATTGGCAGCTGGAATATTATCTCCTAACCAATTTTGACATCGATTTGATAAATTACTGAATTTTTATTATTCACGCGTTGTTCGAGATGCGGCAGCAGATAGTAGACGTAAAATATTTGTTCCATTTGTTCTCTATTTTGAAGATTTATTATATATTAACTATGGAAAATGAGTGTTAATTCGATTATGACCTTTAAAAAGATTCTTCCTAAGTAGTTATATATTAGCTAATCGTGTTTTAACATTATTACTTTGACAACGTGACTATCGTAAAAAAAGTATGGGTTTTACAGCTAGAGCATTACAATTAATTAGATTCGTTAAACTTAATGAAATGAAAAGCTATTATGGTCATTATATAGAAGAGAATAATTCGTGACCTAATTTTATAGTGAATAAATTCAATGATGAAGCAAAATCCAAAAATCGTTCTTTACTACTTCCTGGCTTAGAAAAGTTTTATATTGGTTGAGGAATGTTAGATAGATTGAGTACTTACGGAAGAGTTAGAAAGGATTTACATCATTTTTTTGCAACTCGTTATTATGACTATGGAGAGGTTGTCTACAACACTTTGATATATAATAATAAGAATCCAAACTGATTCGTACGAAATAAATTAAATGTAGGTAACATAGATTGATGAGTTCCAGATTATCAAGAATTAAGTTTTTATTGATTAAGACCTTTTAATTACTATCTAATGAAATTAAAAACTCAATTTGATATCTCTGGAATACAATTTCAATTTGCTGGTAAAACACGTCATGCTAGAAGTAATGATAGAAGTACTTATAAATATCTTTACTCGGGAGAATTTTTTGGACCGCGGCATCCGTTCAAATTATTACAAAAAAAAATTCCATTAAATGTTCATTTTATTAGAGGACATACAAAATCTTACATTGATTATGCTAGAAGTGAATCAACAACAGAAGGAGGTGCTGTTTCACTTAAAGTTTGATTATTTGCTAGATACTCTGCTGATGTACAAGAATTAATGTTACACCTTTTGGAAATTAAATATTTGTATACTTATTTAATGAATAAATCATATAAGGTGGATCCAAGATTGACAGATATTACAACTTTCTCTAACAATTTAGATCTATTTGATATGACTAGACAGCTAGTACAGAAAAGGATGACACGTACATTTACTTTCAAAGGAAATATTTATGAAGTGGTAATATCCCGATTAGTTTTTGAAGAAATAAAAACTAGTTCTGATTGACGAAAAGAGAAAATTAATTCTAGATAAATAATAGTTTAATTTAGATTCCATTTGTACCTTTCCGGGATATCTCTGTCCCAATATATTTGGGACCTTAGAATAAAAGCGGTGAGGGAGCGGAAATTAGTATAAGTGAAATTGTTTAATTAATATACTTATTTGTTTAGATATCCTTATTTTCTCCTTTGGGAATGTAACTCAATTGGTAGAGTTTTCGCCTTTTAAGCGAATTGTTATAAGTTCGAGCCTTATCATTCTCAAGTAATAAGCATAGCTAAATTTCTCGTATTTATTCTTCTAATTTACTTTCTTATACTATTTTATTCTATTCTTTTATCTTATTTTTTCTTTGTTTTTTAGATAATGTTTATAAAGTTCCGTTTTTATTAATCCCTTAATGAAGGTTTTGACATATACTTTGGGTTATTGACTAATTGGTAGGTCCCTGGTATTTGGACTCAGTATGTGTAAGTTCGAATCTTTCTAATCCAAATTTTAATTAACTATAAGGGAGAGCGAAATTGTAATAACGTGTTTCTTCATTGAAAAGTGAAGGGAAGAGTGTAATTTTCTCCATTTTCTTGATTAGCACTTATTACTAGTGTTTTAACTTTATTTTGGGTTTACTTTTTTATTTATAATATTAACTTCACTAGAGAAGGAAGTTAATAGTTCCTTGATTTTGTTCTCACCTTGCTCGCTGGGTGGATCTTTAAAGAAAGGAAATACTTAATATTAGTAGAAGAATAATTCGATTTCTTTCTAGTATATATCTATAGTATATAATTATATACTCTTTAAGGTAATTTGATACTACTTTAATTAGCTTAGGATGGATATTGTTTTCAGTCCATAGTTTTCCCTGCTTAGCTGGGAAAACTATGGATTGTTTAATAAGGTTATATTAATTCTGTTAATAATTTTATTTTCGAAATGGATAAAAATAGTTTTGATTTCCTTTGAAAGGGGAAATAAGGGGATTCTATGTTTCAAGGTGATTTCGTTCTTAGGGTGACTAAGTTTTAATTTTATTAGTTTTCTTTAAATGGATTATCTCACCCATGGTTATTATCAAATACGTGAAATTCTAGGATTTAATTGAGATCTAAATAACCTTGAAGTAATTAAAACTAATAAATTAGAACATTCATCGGAAATTGAAACTTATAGAGTTTCTAGAGCGGATTGATGAAGAAGATGATTATATTCTACAAATGCGAAAGACATCGGGATATTATATCTATATTTTGCTATATTTAGTGGTAGAATTATCATGCCTCTATAAAATCTTGTCAAATGCTGGGAAATTATGAGTAAGAAATGTTAATAATTATCAGCAAGTTATTTCAAGGATTGTTTAATAGGGGAATAACTTCAGAGACTTTATACAAGAGTTATATTTTTTATCAATAATATATAAAACTAATATTATGGATGAATTTGGTAATAAGATAAAGGCCTAATAAATGAATGTTCATTTATTAATGATGATAGGAACTTGTTTATCTCTATTAATTAGGATTGAATTAGGTTCTCCAGGTACACAAATTTTAGCAAATGATGCGCAATTGTATAATACAATTATCACCGCCCATGCATTAATAATGATTTTTTTCATGGTTATGCCTGGCATGGTAGGAGGATTCGGTAATTTCTTTGTACCATTGTTAATTGGGGCAGTTGATATGGCCTTCCCGCGACTTAATAATATAAGTTTTTGGTTATTACCTCCTTCCTTACTTTTGTTATTATCTAGTTCATTTGTAGAATCTGGAGCAGGTACGGGCTGAACGGTCGGTAATAGGCCTATGTACATATTAAAATATTATGTATATAAACTTTATTGAATGCGGAAACATCCTAAATTTATTCTAATAATAGGAAATGTAATAAATTTGATAGAAAAATACTTTAGGAGTAAATTTTCTAATGTAAAAATGTTTTCTATTATTCTTAAATTTTATAAGAATCATTTTATAAAGTTGATAAATGAATGAGGACAATTTGCTTGATTACAAGGACTTTGATTTCCAAGTAATTATCAGAGACTAAACATAAAGCAATCATTAATTCGAGGTAATAGTTATGATCATTCTAGAAATATAAATAGATCTGGAATTTATAATAATAAAGATAATTTTTATCAGTGATTAGTTGGTTTTACAGATGGAGATGGAACTTTTAGTCTTAGTTTAAGTGACTCTAAATGACAATTAATTTTTAAAATAGGTCAAAGTAATTATAATTTAAGAGTACTTTATTTTATAAAAAAACAATTAGGATACGGTTCTATATATTGCGAGTCAAAATCTAACAATGCTGCTTTTAGAATTGCAGATAGAAAGGTTTTAAAAAAAATGATATTTCCTATATTTGATAAATATCCTTTACTAACAAGTAAACAATTCGATTATTTAAAGGTAAAAAGAGCATATGAAATTTTGGAAAATTCTAGTTTGTCTAAACAGGAAAAAGATGTCTTATTATTTGAATTACGAAATGCTAAGAAATCCATGGGCTTTATATCTTCAGCTTGGAAAATTATTAATTATCAAGTTGATAATATAGAAGATATTAAGAGTGTCATGAGTAAATATTGATTAATTGGGTTTACGGAGGCTGAAGGATCTTTTTATCTTGTAAAAAAAGAAGATAAAAGATTAGTTCATGCTTTTGAAATTACTCAAAAGTTAGATCTTATTGTTTTAGTTAGTATAGGTCGTATATTAGGTATAAATGTAAGATCTAAAAAAACTTATAATACTATTGTTACCACTAATTCTAGAGCTATTAGTAATATTATAGATTATTATAAAGATACCATGAAAGGTATGAAAGCTTTAGAATACAGAATTTGATCTAAATCTTTCTTAAATTTTAAAGGAAATTATAACGAATTAAATAAAGTAAGAGAATTAATGCGAAATATTAGATCTATAAGGTTAGATAAGAATGGTTCTATCCAATCTATTACTCCTTAAGAATTAGCTTTGATTGATGCTATAGTCCGAACTTGTATGTAAATATAAGAAATAAGGATAAACTATTCTTAATGAAAATTAGGAATTATGTGAAATTATAAACAAAAAGTTATCCGCCCTTAGCTGCGGCTCAAGCTCACTCAGGGGGTAGTGTTGATTTAGCTATCTTCTCACTGCATTTAGCAGGAATATCCTCTATGTTGGGTATTTAATTATTGTGCCCAACAGAAATCTCTTAATATGCTTAGAAAGTTTTACTATTTATTAGCAAGAATATAACATATGTAATAAATGTGTCTAATTTATTACTTCTTTATTCTTCAGAGACTAAACAAGAGAAAAATATAAAATAAATTTGATTAAATATACCTTATATTTTATGTTATAGTCCTATTGAGTTTATTAAATTAAAATTTTTATTAATCTGTATTTTCTTTATTCTGTATGAAATTCTATTTATCTATTTAATTTGATTTAATATTCCTTTACAATAAATATTTAATTCGATAATAATCTCTTATATAAGACTAATAAAAAAAGAATATCGATTTATAAAGGTAAGGATAGTAAGAAAGAAGTTGTTATCTGAAATACCCCTTATTCTTTAGGGTGTACTCTATTTACTAAAAAAATTACTAATTATGTCAGGTATAATACTTCAATGTCTTATTATCATAGATCTATCTTTGTAGGTATTATGTTAGGAGATGCAAGTATTAGGAAGATTAAATTACTTAATAATAATCCGCGTATTATATTTAAACAATCTTTTATAAATTTTCCGTATTTTTGATATGTATTTATGGAATTATACCCATATTGTGCTTCTTTACCTAAATTAGTAATAACTAAAATAGGATTAAAAAAATATTATTTAATGGTTCTTGCTACAAGAAATTATTTTTTCTTAAATGAATTATACGATATGTTTATTATTAATGGTAAAAAATGTGTACCTGATGAAATATATCATGAATTAACTCCGGTAGCTTTAGCTCATTGAATTATGTGTGATGGTTCATGGACACACTCTGGATTAACTTTATGTACTGATTCTTTTACTCTTAAAGATGTAGTTATTTTAATGAATGTTTTATTAATTAAATATAATATAAGTAGTAATTTACATAAAGCTGCAGGTCTCCCTAGAATTTATATAGGAAGTAAAGAAATATCTAAATTAAGAATTATTGTTAATGAGTGTATTATTTCATTTTTCAGCTATAAATTAGGATACAGAAGTATTAAATAAAAAGAGAAAGTTTAATAATTTTAAGATTGGCAATGAATTCAAAATTTGTAATATATATAATAATAAGCTTAATAAATTTAATTATGATTATTATTTAAAAATTAAATTTAATATATGTTAATGTTATGGAGTTCATTTAAAATATCTAATTATATGCAAATAAATTAAGTAAAAATAAAAGCAATATTATAGTTATAGAAAATATAATTATAATATTAGAGACTATACATTAGACATTATTTGTAATAGTAAAAAGAAGAATGAAGAAATAGTCCGAATTAAAATAAAAAGAGATTATATTGATAAATATCTTTTTAGAATTAATTATGTTATAACAACAATTATAAATATGCGAATGCCAGGACAGGTATTACATAAAGTACCTTTATTTGGTTGAGCTATATTTATAACAGCTGTATTACTACTTCTATCTCTACCTGTATTAGCTGGTGGAATTACAATGTTATTATTTGATAGAAATTTTAATACTAGTTTCTTTGAGCCTAGTGGGGGTGGAGATCCGGTATTATACCAACATCTCTTCTGATTTTTTGGACATCCTGAGGTTTATATTCTAATAATACCAGGGTTTGGTATTATTAGTCATGTAATCGGAACAATATCTGATAAATCAGTATTTGGTTACATTGGGATGGTTTATGCCATGTTGTCCATAGGGGTCCTAGGGTTTATAGTTTGAAGTCATCATATGTATTCCGTAGGACTAGATGCCGATACTAGAGCGTATTTCACCGCAGCTACAATGATAATTGCTGTAATAAAGGTGCAGCATTCTTAAATATTGAATGAAAAACTCATTAAATTCTGGGATATTAATATAATATTAAAATAAATTTAGTATTGTCTATATTAATTAATCAGAAAGTATTGTATTATAATTACATGTTACTTCAGAGACTATACATGAGTTTATTTTATTTTTAGTATCTAAAAATATATAAATAAGATAGTCCTTAATGATGTTTTATTTAAAAATATAACTATAATAATTTTGTTTAATGTCTAATTTTTATAAATTAATTGAAGAATTAAATAAGATTAGAAATAATAATAATTCAGAGTTAATTAGGCCTACTGGTATCAAAATTTTTTCTTGGCTGTTATGTTCCTTGAGTAAGAACAAAAGTATGGCCAATAGTTTATACAAGATTACTAATCATTATGAGAATATATTAAATAAATTTCCTAGGTCTTCTTTAAAATATTTGCCTGAAAATTTAACATGTAAAGATATAGTGATATATGGTACAAATTTAATATCTACAGTAAATTATCCTTTTTATACAAAAATAGTTAGGTATATGGTACATATACCTAATAATATTTTATATCCTTTGGTTGGTATTCTATTGTCGGATGGTTCTATAAGTGTAGAAAGTAATAAAAATTATAAAGTAGGGGGGCGTTTTAGATTTAAACAGTCTTTAATTCGTTATGAATATATATATACAGTTTTTTCTATTTTGTCTCATTATTCTTCTTCCTATCCTCGTTTTGTAAAGACAAGGATAAATAGAAAAGATTTTTATGGTATAGAAATCATTACTAGATCATTACCTTGTTTTCTAGAATTACATAAAATTTTTTATTTAAATGGTAGAAAAAGAATACCGGATAATTTATATGATATTTTAACTTATGAAGGATTGGCTCACTGGATAATGGGTGATGGGTCCTTTGTCAAAGGAGGTGGATTATATCTACACACCCAATCTTTTACAGTATATGAATGTGTGTTTGTAATGAATATTTTATATATTAAATTTAGATTAAGTACTACTCTTCATATGCAACGAAATCAACCTCTTATTTATTTTGGGGTTAAAGGTATAAAAATATTATATCCTCATATTCATTCCTATATAATACCTAGTATGCGTTATAAGTTTTATTATAAATTAGATATGAATAGTAATAGTATAAATTAGGAGCAAACTCTGGAGAAGTCCTATGTTTAGGATAAGTAATAAACCTAGGATAATCGCAGAGCTAAGTCATAATTAGGAAACTATTGTGTAAAAGTGTAGAGACAAGATGCTCCAGAATTCCTAAGTATTTTTTAATATAAGGAATTATATGGTATTGTCCAAATTCGTCGGTAACGATTTAGAGCATAACTCTAATAGAAGATCTTATTTTTCTAGAAAGTAAGCTAACTCGTTTCCATGCTTTTCCTTTATAAAAAGTATGGAATTAAAAGTCTTTTAATAGAGACTTAAACCTGAAATGGTTAAAGGCTGAACCTTGAGCAACTGCGTATGGAGGAGCTTTTGCTTTTAATACACCTATGGTATATGCCTTAGGTTTTGTATTTTTATTCACAATTGGTGGGTTAACAGGAGTTGTTCTTGCTAATGCATCATTGGATTTAGCATTCCATGATAGTTATTACGTCGTCGCTCATTTCCACTATGTGTTATCTATGGGAGCAGTTTTTGCTCTATTTGCCGCTTGGTATTTTTGATCACCTAAAACTGAAGGATTAACATATAATGATAGAAAAGGTAGATTACATTTTTGAGGTTTATTTATTGGGGTTAACGAAAAATTAGTCCCAAGTTTAGTACAGCTAAACAAAATTTTGTTTGATACTAGGAAAAGCTTTTTAGTTATAAATAAGGATTATTTAAACTATATTAAGGATAATTATAGTGTAAATCTTATATGGTTTTATTTATCTCAATTTAAATTTAAGAATTTTTTATTTAAATTTTTTACACTAACAAATAATTATCCTAATGCTCAATTAGTAGAAGTAAAGGATTCAGTAAATAGTATTACTGATATTCAGAAAGCTTCTCAGAGACTTAACACAAGAGACATACAATGATTAACAGGATTTACTGATGGTGATGGGTGTTTAACAATGTATAAAGAAAAAAAATATTTAAATAATTGAAGGCATGAATATAGTATAGGCTTAAGTATAAAAGATATTAAATTGTTATATAAAATAAAAAAAATAGTAGGTTGTGGCTTAGTTAGAAAATATAATAATGTAGCTATTTTTAAGATAAAAAAAATGGAACATTTAATTTATAAAGTTATTCCAATTTTTGATAAATATCCTTTATTAACTGATAAAAAACGTTTAATTTATCTTAATTTTAGAAATAGCTTATTAAGTAAAGCATTACTTGACCGAAAAAAAGTTTTTAAGACTAAAGATATTATTTTTATAAAACAATTACTTCATAATATTCCTGAAAATCTATATAATAATTCTATTGAAAATTTGTTTACAAGTATGGATGACAATTTTTTCGAAAATTGATTAGTAGGTTTTACAGAAGCTGAAGGGAGTTTTTATTTTATAAAAAAAAAAGTTTCTGATTTAAATACTAGTTCTGAATCCGAAGTATCACTTAGAGCTGAATTTAGATTAAGTCAAAATAATAATTTATTTTTATTAACTAAGATTAAAGAAAAATTGAAAATAACTAGAAAAGTTGGCTTTCAGTCAAATACTAATCATTATTATGTAGTAGCTGCATCTAGTTTATCTATTCAAAATGTTATAAATTTTTATACTAATCCTAAAGTAGTCAGATTTAAAGGTATAAAACAATTACAATTTGTTATTTGGTTAAAGGGTCTAAAAAATATTGTTAGACATAATCATTTAAAAATACCTAATAACTATGGGAAAGACTCAGGTTAAATTTTATTAGAATATTGTATGTTAAGATATAGTCCTAACAATTAAGTAATTAATTGCGTATTCATAAATTACTAAAACTCATGCTTCATTGCGAAGTATAAATCTTGTTTAGATGGAGTTTTATTAATATAAGTTTCAAAATTTTTGTAATTTAACATTCTTGCCAATGCATTTTCTAGGTCTTCAAGGAATGCCGCGTCGGATAGCTGATTATCCTGATGCATTTGCTGGATGAAATTTAGTTTCAAGTGCTGGTTCTATTCTATCTGTTGTAATGACTGCTTATTTTATTGCATTAATATGTGATAAATTTGAAGTAGGGCGAGACGTTACTCGAGATGGTTGAATAAAAGATGAATATTTTGAAGATAGTACAGCATGAATTGAAAACAATATGTGAAGTAAACACTTGGAATGAAGTGTTGATTCACCACCTCATTTCCATGCTTTAAATAAATTACCTATCCAATCTTAATGAATTTGAATTCCTTCAAATTCTCTTTTAGTTCTGTTAAAGTTTTGGCTTTATTTATTTTATAAACTAAGTGTAAATAAAGTTTAAAATTTAAGGATAGAATAGGATAAGGAGATAAAGTTTGGAAACTAACATTTATTTTGTTAAATCAGAAGTTAGATCATTAATGGATAGTATAAATGAAAAGGAATTAGTTTAAAAAGTGGAAAACAAAATAGATTAAAATATCCTTAAGGCGCTTGCGCCTTAAGGATATTTTAATAATAAGATATGGGTTCGATTCCTGTATTCCTTAGATGCTAATAATTTCAGTACTTATATTGTTATTAGCTAGTGATTCTATTACGCGTATGCGAACTGGCATACATTTAACCCATTATTGTAAATATAACCGAATCGTTTTCATCGTCTTTATACTCGCAAGTTACCTAGCCTATAATTGTCTTAATTTAGATAGTATAGATGCAGGAGTCGGGATATACGATGGCGTTTTCAAAATTTCTACGTTATCACAAGTGTTTGATATAATTTTATTTTTAACGGGAGCATTTGTTAGTTTATTAACATGTTTCCCTCCCTATCACTTTAAAAATTATGATGATTCTAAAATCATGGACTATATTCTTTATTTAGACAAAAGAGGTCCCGTGAAATGACAGACAGACATAACTTTTTATCAATTCAATTTCCAAGATTATTACCTCAGAAATGTTTTAAATTATCATCCCTATATTGATATGACCGATAAATCCCCCATTTCTATCATTATGCTTAAAATCATTAAAAGATTTTCAGAAATGTTGCCTAACATAAAATGACCAACGCCTTTTATAGTAGAAAAAGTAGTATCCTATAATAAATTAGAAGTGAAAGAATATAGTACACTTTTATTATTTACTGTAATAGGAGGTTCCTTACTAATTTCATCTTCTAATTTAATTTCTTTATATTTATCCTTAGAAGTACAAAGTTTTAGTTTATATATTCTAGGTACTTCACAAATTAAATCCTTTAAAGGAACTAGTGGAGGATTAAAGTATTTCTTATTAGGAGGTCTTTCTAGTGGATTTATTTTATTAGGATGTAGTTTATTATATGCTTATACTGGACTATTAAATTTAGATGACATTTTTACAATTTATTCTAATCAAACAATTAACTATATCCTTGATGCTTGTTTCTTAGTTTTATTTGTAGGGTTACTATTTAAAGTAGCAGCTGCTCCCTTCCATAATTGAGCGCCAGATGTATATTCAGATGTACCTACTTATGCTACAACTTGATTAATTACTATTGCAAAAATCTCTATTTTAATATTAATGTTTTTATTAATTCATAATATTTTCTCTAATTTAAATTTAAATGATTTAAATCAATTAGAAGGGTATTATTTAGCTAAAGAATATGAAGGAACATTTGGTGCAGTTAATTTAGGGAATGAAATAGGATCTAAATTACAAGATATTCAATGAATAAGTTCTAGTTGAATGGAAGTATTAAAAGACCCCTACTCTTATTGAAGGCCTTCTTTAACTAGTATGGGATTATGGACGAGTGTTTTAACTATCTCAGCTATATTATCTTTAATTATTGGAACTCTTTTAGGGATTACTCAGTCGCGGATAAAAAGATTATTCGCATATAGTACTATTACTCATGTAGGATTCTTATTATTAGCATTATCTCTTAATTCTGTACTCAGTTTAGATGCTTTTGTATTTTATTTAATTCAATATACTATTACTAATCTTAATTTGTTCTTTATAATTATCGCTTGAGGTTTTATATATAGTCGCTATTATCTTGAAAAGGATATTCTTCCAATTCGATATTTAGATATTAATCCTTATTCCTGAAAAGACCTTTATGTAGAACCAACATTACATGATTATTTTGAAAGTATTAATGAACAAATAAATCAACTTATTGCTTATAGTGAATTACATAGGCCAGGACAACCCGTAGAAGTAAATGCAATATATGATTATATCCTTTATTATGAAAATGTTCTTCCTCCTGATTATAAATTTGAAGATAGTGAATGAGAATATACTCCAGTTCCTTATATCTTAAATTTTAAAGGTATGTTTTTAACTGATCCTTTCCTAGCTTTCTGTTTAGCAGTAACATTGTTCTCATTAGCTGGTGAATGCCGAAAGTAACTGAATATTATTATTTATTCATTTACTTATTATATAAAATAATATGCGGGAATATTTATCAAATATAATATACCTTTTTTAAATGGAATCTTTAAGATAAATAATCCGCAGGGTATTATATATTATGTTATTTTACCCTCAGAGACTTTAAATTTTACATAATCCATTTTATGAATTATGAAGATAAAGTCCTTTTTTTGTATTATTTCTCTCCACTTATTTATACTTCTAAAATAATAAATGAATAAAGAGATTAATTAAAGTCTAGAATTCTGCTCGTTTTACTAAGTCTGTATCATTTTCTACTCTGAATACTAGCAGTGATAAATTAGGTCCGTATTTAGCTGGTCTTATTGAAGGAGATGGTTATATTTATGTTCCTTTAATGACTAAAAATATTAAGAATGACGTCCCTTATATAGAAATTGCTTTTGATATTAAAGATTTAAAATTGTTTGAGAAAATAAAATCTGTGTTAAGAGGGGGTTATTTATTAATAAGACCAAATCAAATGAGTGGTCGTTATGTTATAAAAAAGAAAGAAATATTACTTAAATTAATAAGTTTAATAAATGGATCTATGAGAACACCTAAAATAGAGGCTCTTCATAGATTGATAGATTTTATTAATTTTAAATATAATAGTACTATCCCTCAATTAAAAATTGATTTATCGCCGATAGATCATAATAGTTGACTATCAGGATTTATAGAAGCTGATGGTAATTTCTATTGTTCTTGAAAGAAGAGTAAGAAATCACAATTATTAGATATAATACCAATTAATATAATTTATTATTTAAGATTAAGTCAAAGACACTTTTATACTAGAAGAGTAGATTTAACTATTAAGGAAGATTATATAGATATAATGATAAATATAGGACAGGCATTAAATACTCCTGTACTAATAATTCATAGAAAGCGAAACAGCTATGAAGAAAATGCTTATTTAATTAGGTCAGATACTTTAGAATCAAAAGAAAAGGTATTTAATTATCTAAATAATTATCCGTTATTTGGTTATAAATACTTTGCTTTTTTTTATTTAAATAATATTCATAATTTAATAAGGAATTCTAAACATAAAAATTTAGAAGGTAGAATTGAATTCATTAGATACAGTAACTTAGTAAAATATAATCCTGAGATTCATACTTGGGAACATTTACATAGATTTTATACAAAATAATACAATTAAATTATGATTCCTCCATTAATTGGTTTCTTTGCTAAACAACAAGTATTGCTAGCTAGTTTACAATTAGACTATTATTTTGTTACTTTCATTGCCATTTTTACTAGTGTTTTAGGTGCGGCCTATTATTTAAGAATAGTTAAATATATCTATTTTTATGATGAAGCTTTTATCCCCTATATGATAATAAAAAATGAAGAAATACATGGTGAAAGAGATAAAGAATTCCAACCTAAATTTGTTTTTGCTTCTTTACAAGAAGAACCTGAAATAACTATGTTGCCAAGTAATAACCTAAGTTTAATTATAGCGATATTGACAAATATTTCTTTATTTTTTATATTAAAACCTTATTTATTAATCAATGGAATATTTATTATGATCCTTCCTTTTTATACTATATAAAAAAAAAAGAAAACATAATTAAAAAAAAAAGAGGTTTTACTTTTATTCATTTTTATTTCTTTCCATCTTCTTTAAATATTTAAAGAAGATGGAAAGAAACTATTTGCAAGGTAAAATTTAAACAAACATATTCTATCCAATTCTATTTTTATTCTTATTTGAATTTTATTAATATTGCAAATATTATTTACGAGTCTTTAATATAGAATAGCTTCAAGATTATAGTAATCTTTCTTTCGATACACGAAAGGTATGTTATTCAACTTTCTTATTTTTATTAAAGTAGTTTTACTAGACATCTTTCAAATGTTTAAGACATGAGAATAATAAAATTTGTAGAGTGTATAAATATAACAATGAACTGATTGCAGTTAATCTTTAATCAATTTAATTCAGTACCTGAATTAACACAAGTTTTAAATAATATTTGAACTTTGTTACCAGTTAAAATTCAAATTCCTTCTTATGAGAATGTCTCCGTAATAAAACAAATACATGAGGCTATTTTTAAATTTTATTCTTATTTCAGTGAAATGGATAAAAATTTATCAGTACCTGTACCTACATGGATAACAAGTCTTTTAAATTTAGATCCGTTTCATATGAATGTAGTGGAATCTTCAACGGTAAATACTTCAGGGAGTAATGTAAATATTACTAATGTTCAAGATAATTTAAATCCAACTAGGGGTGCAAATAACAATAACATGATTAACCTTGAAAATACAGATAATACTGTTAATAGTACAGATACTACAAATACAGATAATACAAATACTATTAATAGTACAGATAATACTAATACTGTTAATGATACAAATATGGAAGAGAAGAATATGAAGGAAACCAAAACAGAAGATGTTATTATGAAAGAAACGAAACCGGAATCCATGAAGGTAAAAGAATCTCATATTAGGGTTTTTGATGAAAGACAAACTTCAAAAATAAAAGAACATATTATGACTGAAGAAGATCATAGGAGAATTATCTTGGGACTACCTTTTGAACCTGAGATAATTGAAAATCCGGCTGAATGGAGCCAAGATATTTTTGATAGTAATACGGATAAAAATGTTCCTTCAGAGAGATTTAGTAGTTCATCTCCAACAGTTGTTGGAGATATTCCACAAACATCTGCTGTAGCTCCAGATCCTAATGAATTGACAGTTACAACTCCAGACTATCCTAATAGTGGTGAGATGGATTATAGTGATGACGAATATTATAATGATTATACTATGAAGTCTACTGCTTTAGAATCTAGTGATACTAATAAGATAAAACCTGAATCTACTAATATAAAAGATACTACCATAGCTGATACAAAACCTCGTGTGGTAGAATCTTTCAATTCTGATAAAACATGAACATGGCCGCCTAAGAATATGGAATCTAGTGTCATCCATGATGTAGAATCTACTAGTTTGGAATCTAGTTCTATAGCTAAAGTGGAATCTGTTACTATAGAAAATAGTAATCTAGATAGTGTAGAACCAGGATTAACTGATACAACTATAGAAGATCAACCTAAAAGTAGGACAATAGAAAAAGGAAAATGACCAGAACTACAGATGCATCTTATAGATACTCCAGTAGAAAAAGTAAAAGCAGTAATAATGGAATCTCGACCTTATTCTACAGAACCTGGTCCTAGTAATTATTGGGTTACTGATAGTAATCCATCGGCTTCTGATTTAAATTCTGACCCATCTAAGGATTTAGAATCTAGTTCTAATGAAAGAAAGCGTGTAATGGATAATTCTGATTCAGAACCTGAAACGGCAAGAAAAACAAGAACTTCGAAAAGAAGTAGATTTTCGGATATACCTCTAGCTTGAGGACTATATTTTCAAGATGGGGCTAGTCCTTCTTTTGAAGGAATTGTTGAATTACATAATAGAATCATGTTTTATCTAGTGCTAATCTTATTCGGAGTAAGTTGAGTTATGTTATCTATTATGACTAATTTCAATAAAAAAAATAACCCTTTAGTTTATAGACATTTAAATCATGGAACATTAATTGAATTAATTTGAACAGTAGGACCTGCATTAGTTCTAGTAGCCATTGCTTTCCCTAGTTTTAAATTGCTTTATTTAATGGATAAATACTTTGTCCTCTATTTCTAGTCCCCTCCTTCCGAATAGAAATCAGGGAAAAATCTTGGGTTTTTCCCTTCTATTTGAAAAAGGAAAAGTGTATTTGTAAATAGATTAAATTCTAATATATGCTGGAATATGTTAAAAGTCTATTGTATTTAAGTAAGTCATAGTAAGTTTTTAATGTAAATTAGCAAGGTATAATTCATACTAAATAGTATGAATTATACCTTCAGAGACTATGATTAGAAAATATTGAATAAAATATTGTGATATAGTCCTATTTAATTAAATATAAATATAAGGAAGTTAATATTTATAATAACTATTTTTATACCAATAAGTATTCTGTTACAAATACTAAAAATAAATTAACTTATGTACTATATAAAAGTAAAAAAGATATAAATAAGGATAAATCTTTAATTGTAAAAGAATCTTTTCTGTTTAGGTCAACGGTAGGACTTAAAATTTTGCCACAGATAAAAAGTCTTATATCTTTTTCTGTTAATTCTTACCTATATAGTCAAATAATAGGTCATTTATTGGGTGATGGAAATTTAACTTTGAGTAAAACAAGTATAAATCCTTATTTTATATTTACACAAACAGTGTTGAGATTTGAATATCTTTGATATGTATTTAATAGTATAAGTTTTTTATGTTATAATGTACCTAGATTTGGAAAATCTGTGCGTAAAGGTAAAGTTTCTTATTTCTTACAAGTTCATACTCGAAGTTATCCCTTTTTAAGGGATATTTTTAATTTATTCTATGTTAAAGATATGATTAAAGGTAATTATGTAAAAAGAGTACCTATCGAAATATTTTTTTTACTTAATCCCATAAGTCTAGCTTATTTGGCTATGGATGATGGAGCAAAAACAACTGGTGGTTCTGGGTTTTATTTACATACTAAAGGATTTACTTTTAAGGAAGCTTATTTACTAGCAGGAATTATGCATTACAAATTTGGACTTTTTTGTACTGTTCAAAATCATGATAATCGGCCTGTTATATACATAAGGTCTAAAAGTAAATCTCAATTTATCACTATTGTTTACCCCTATTTTCATCATACTTTACTTTATAAATTAAAATAATTATTCTTATTTTATATTTAATTAATAATTATGGAAGTAATTGATCCCGCTATGACTGTTAAAGTAACAGGTCAGATTGGCCTGATATTATTTATACTCTTTATATTAAGAAGTAATAAGATTCATCCTCCTCTATTAAAATTAATAAGAAAGATAAATGTAAATAATCTTTATTTTAAAGATAATGCGCGTGAATTTCATACTAATTTTCTTAGAGTTTTTAAGAGAATAGGACCTCATGATGAACCTATAGTCTCTGTTATAATTGGTTCTTTATTAGGGGATGCTTATTGTAATAAAAGAAGAGGTGGAGGTTGTAGAATTTGTTTTAGACAAAGTAGTATTCATAAAGAATATTTATTTTGATTGTATGATTTTTTTTTTATTAGAGGTTATTGTTCTGATTTAAAACCTAGATTATACTTGCGAAAAATAAAGAATTATGAAAAGATATATACTGGCTATGAATTTAATACTTATACTTTTTTAAGTTTTAATTGAATATATGATTTATTTTATAAGAATGGAAAAAAAATTATTAATTCGGAAATAGAAAATTATATTACTCCTCTTTCTTTGGCTATATGAATAATGGATGATGGAGGATGAGTTCAACATGGAATTAGAATTAGTAGTAATGCTTTTACGTATAATGAGGTCTTGTTATTAACTCAAATATTACATAGAAAGTTTAAAATAGAAACTACTATTCAAAAATTATCTAAACCTACAAATCTTCACCAAAATTCAATCTATAATAATAAATATTCAATTTATATTACATCTAGTTCTGTTTCATTAGTTAGATCATTGGTATTACCTTATACTCATTCCTCAATGGTATATAAACTTGGGATAAAAGACTAATGAATTTTGAATTCTATTAGTATAATTTTTAGATATAAATATAGATACAATAAAGAGTATATAATAGTCGTGAAAGGAACATTATAAAGATTAAGTATAATATCTTTCTAAGAATTTAACAAAATTCTTAAATAATTAAATAAGAAAAAGTTTTAGATTTATATCTATATCTAATTTTAGTTATTTGGCAACATAAATGAAAACAGTTAATAATTAAATTCAATAGGGTATTTAAATCTAAAAGTTTAATTTTAAAATTAAAGACTGTCAGTAAAAGTTCTTATTTTTATTGCAACAGACTGGGTCATCTATGGGTATTAAAATTATTTTTAGTATTTAATGTACAGTCGAAACAAGATTATGAAACCCTTAATTAATCTTGCTTAGCATCAATGATATTGAGAGTACGAATATGCAGATTTCTTAAACGAAGAGAATGAAAATATTGATTTTGATTCTTATATGAAAGATGAAAGTAGTTTAGAAGAAGGAGAATTACGATTGTTAGAAGTAGATAATTCTTTAGTATTACCCGCAGATACTCATATTCGATTTATTATTACAGGAGCAGATGTTATTCATGATTGAGCTTTACCATCTTTAGGTTTAAAAGTGGATGCTTGTCCGGGTTAAAATAAATCGGCCCGTTTATTATAAAATGCAAAAAAGTAATTTTAGTTTATTATTTGCAGGATATATATCCTTATATATCTTCAGAGACTTTACATAATATGATTGAGTTATAGCTAAGTTAAGACAAAGTCCTTATTTAACAGATAATGAAGTGATTATTACAAATTCAGTTTAAAAATTTTATTAGGAATATACTTTTTATTGGAATTAATTTTTACAAAATTGTTAAAGAAGATAGAATTATATTAAATATAGAAACAAATAAATGTTCTTATGTTTTTGATATTAATAGTATTGAAAACGCTAGAATAAAGCTTAAAAAGATAATATCTGTTTGTTTCAAAAGATTCAAGAACCCTGCTTTAAAAAAGTTTATCCAGAAATATTCTTCTTATTATAATAGATCTTTATTAATAAAAAGAACAAAAAAAAATAGAAATCAAATTTTAAACAATTTTAATTCTTTTATTTCATACAAAAAGTTATTGAATCGTTCAATATATATTTCTAATTTCTCTGAGAAATTAAGTTCTATTCCTAAAATCGCTTGTGTTTATAGGATAAAAGAGAATAGTAGTAATAATTTTTATATTGGCTCTAGTATAAATCTCTATGCTAGAATGAAAAGTCATTTTTTTAATAATAATAGAGTTAAAAGAGGAGGTAATAGTATATTCTATAAATATGTAAATATGTCTGGAGGTTGAACTCCATTCTCGTTGTATATTTTAAAAGAAACATTGAATTGTTTATCGTTATTTAGAAAAGAATATCCTAAATTGAAAATTAATAAAGAAGAAATTCTGTTATTGAATTTTTTATCTCTTTATATAGTCCGTAGTACTGAAATTCTTTATATAAATAAGTACAAACCAAATCTAAATCAGTATAGAGGTATAATTTATCCATTTTTGAACTTTAATGTTGAAGCTTATTTTTTATTAAAAAATAATGTAAAATATACAGTCTACACTAAGGATAATCTTATTTTGGTAGAGTCTTTTAATCTTTTAGCTTTATGCTTAAATTTATGTATTAGTAGAACGTCTTTGTTAAGATATATAAACACAAATAAATATTTTTATGTTAAGAATTTTGATTTATATATTAAAGTTACAAAAGAAGATTTAAAAAATAAACTTCTTGAGTTTAAGTATAAAGAGAATTTAAGAAAATATCCTAAGATCAGTGGTATTAATTTAAATGAATTACCTTGTGGTTTAATAAAATTAGATAGGGATAAGAAAACTATCTTAGGAAAATTTACTACTATTAAAGAAGCAGCTTTGTTGTTAGATAACAAGAAAGAAGTCAAATACATAAGTAGGTATATTAATAAAGAAAAATTAATTAAAACTGGGAATATATATTGTTATTTTGTAAAAAATCCAAATAAAAGAATTAAATTAAATCCAAATAAAAGAGGTGTGATATTATTTGATAAAGAGAATAAATGCATTCTTTCTTTTGAGATGATCAAAGATTTATTACTTTATTTAGGTAGAAAATCTACTGGAGATACTGCTATGTTAAAAAAGTATATTGTGGGAATGAATAATAGTATATTTTACAAAAAAAGATATAAATTTATTTATACTAAAGAGATAGAGAATAATCTATTATTTAAACCATTAAATAAATTTTTAGAATTAAATGAAAGAGATAAATTTAAACCTATTTTTGTTTTAGATATATTGAATAAGAATCTTACATTATATAAAGATGTAGCAAGTTTAAAATTAGATTTTCTTTTAGAAGAAGATTCTGATTTGTATAAATATTTATATCCTAAAAATTTATATTTAAGAAATTATCAATTTATATTTTTAGTGGATTTTTATTCTGATAACATATATAAAGAATTTTTAAATATAAATATAGTATATCAAGGAAGTATTAAATAAATAAAAGTTAAATTATCTATTAAATAATAGAATGCGATTAAACCAAGCTTCAGTAATTATAGAAAGAACAGGTATTTATTTTGGACAATGTTCTGAAATTTGTGGTGTATTACATTCTTCTATGCCTATAAAATTAGAAGCTGTAGATGCAGAAAAATTCTTTTCTTGAATATTAGAACAATAATAAGAAATGGCATTGTTTTTTATAATTTATATATAATAAAATTTTTTTTCTTAGAACGTAGAAGTAAATTGTCCTACTTGTTAAAAAGGGGAGATTAAATTTCAATTTTACGTTCTCTTCATTAATATATATAGAGTGAAGAAATAAATCTATGGAATAAGGTTTTAAATGTATTAAAACCTTATTCTTTTATTTTATAATAACTATTTGCCACTTTTCTTATTATTGTATAATATCTAAAGAAAAGAAAAAAATACTAATATTACAGTTCTCTAACTTGTTGTAATTTAAGTAAAAATAAATAGTAGATAGATTGAAAATATCTATATATTCTATTTGCTAATATTTGTGAGTTCAAGTCTCATGAACAAGAATAAATAAGAAAAGAATAAAAAAAAGGGATTGTCGTATTTAATTTTAATTTCTTTTTAATCTTAAAAGTTTTTAATCCATATAAGAAAATAGTTAGATACCAATGAAGTTTTTATGTAAAACCTTCCAATGGAATAATAAGGAAGTTATATCCCTGGGTAAAGTTGCAGACTGGTACTGCGTTTGGATTGCAGATCTAGGATATAGGGTTCGAGTCCCTCTTTACCCTCATTACAGGAAACACACCAGATAATACCCTAATGCAAATGTTACATGGAAGATCTTTACCCCTTTAGCTTAATGGTAGAGCTTGATACTCCTAATATTAAGATTTGGGTTCGATTCCTAATTGGGGTGATTTCTTTTTTTTACAAAATACGTTAGTAGCTTGAATAAAAAATGTTGTTTTTGTAGATTTAGTATAAAAAATACAATTTCAACAAATAGTTGAAATTGTATTTTTATGTCAATATAGAATATACAAAGAGATATAATACTGGGTAATTTTTTATTATTTAGAATATCATCATTGTTATTTCTGTAAGATTAGAGATACATATACATTTCAGCATGTTCTTCTTTGTAAAAAAAGATCCTTAAGGTTTAAACTAAAGATAAAAGATTTAAATAAGAGGAATTCCTTTCAATATGAATACTTTATAAAAAAAAATGAATAATTTAAATTGAAATGAGAGTAGAATTAGGTAAAAAGAAAAGAATAAAATAAGGTGGTAAAAAATAAAATAGAGATTAGTTTTGATATTAAGTATATATTTCAAATGGGATATTCTTTTTCTTTTTTTTTTTCTTGTATTTTAGTCATTTTTGTGCTATGTCGAAAAGCAAAAAAGCCAGATAGTTTTTTGTCGTTATAGCTTAAAGGTAAAGCAGGGCACTGTTAATGCCTGTATATGGGTTCGAGTCCCATTAATGACTGTTCCCTTATCGGGCAATGGAGCATGCCAAAAAGTTGATGGGGAAAGATACAAAGGAATGAGATCTTCTGTATCAATTGGTACAAATGTATAATATTTTCTGTTTATAATATAATTTGTACCAATAATATATGAAAATGTATTTAATGATGGTTCCGAGCGAACGCTGTTTAGTGGCATTAATACATGCGAATTGTACGCCTAATAAGGTTGTAATAAGAGTCCATAGTACAAGTTAATATTAAGATAAATAAGGTGAGATTTTAAGGATATTATTATTACATGACAGAGAAAGAACTGTCATTACATCTTATAAAAGTGAAATTGGTATTCTCTTATAAGTATAATATCTGAAGTGTTTATACGAGGTCAGTGTTTTTCTTTTACTACTTTTATTAGAGTATTAAGATGAAAAAAAGTATTAATTTTTATTTTTAAGTCAAATTATTTTAGTAGTTTATCTTTCTTAAATTAATAATATCTTTAATACGATAGAAATTATTTTAATAAGATAGAAATAGAAATAGTTTTATTTGAAACTAATCGGATTACAATTGGTAAAGGAACGTGGTGGACTGGTGAGTAGAACCAGGAACGTTACCCCAAAATAAGGTTAAATACCTTATGTGTCAGTATTTTTCTTCTCTTTTTCTTGTTTAATCGTGAAAACTTTCTTTGTTTTGGCGAGGAAAGTTTCTATGTAATTAGTCAGTAATTTTAAGATTGTTGATGAAAAGCATGGAAATAGGTTTTAATTTTTAGATGAAACTTATTTTCTAGTGAAAAAGAATACTCTATTTCAAATGTGGCGAAGGAGTAGGATATTCTTTTTTCCTTGCTTTTGGACTACTTTGTAATAGTAGTGAAAAGTTTTGGATTATCAGTTCGTGAGAAGAATTTCTCATTTATTTTAAGATAAGTGAGAAGACTATGAATTAAACTACGTTTATGAATTAAAATAAACGAGATAAGTAAATAAAAGAAAATCTAAATAATACCTCTTAAATTTACGTATCTACTATTTTATTAAGATGGATTTTTCAAAATTGGAAAAGAATCCATAAGGGTAAAATTAGAGGGAGATTCATAAGTCTGTAGGATAAAGGAATTGTTTTCCGTTTTGGGATCGGCCTGCCTTGGGGAGGTAGTAGGAGAGGTAATGGCTCAACTAGCCTGTGAACCGTAGTTGTATCGTTTGATAGATGTACAACCACATTGGCAATGAGAAAACAGCCTAGCGACTTGCTCGCCTGCAGTAGGGAATCTTGGTCAATGGCCGTCAGGCCGAACCAGCTAGCTAAAGGGGTGATATAAAACACTTAACGTGCGCTAATATTTTATTTGGTAAAGCCCTAAAGGAGAGAGGATGATGACGTTATCTCATATAGCAATTTAAGATCTAGATTTTATATTAGTTTATAGAATCCAAGGGATATTTTGTCTAGTATCAATTTTATTCCTCTTTAATCTATGATTACAGAGTATGAAAGGATTCTTAATATAATAAATAGAAAATTCTCATTATTTTCTTTACAGGTTTATGTATACTATAGAAAAGTCTCATGATTTTCTTTATAAGTTTATGTATGCTTGTTGATTATAGTATTGGTAATAATCACCTATAGAATACTATAACTATATTTATAATAAGAATTGAAGGGTTAGATTTTTAAATACGAATCAAACTAGGAAAGATTGGTTACGACTTAATGCTAACATATAAATAAGATCTATTTAGTCTTGGCTAATACACGTGCCAGCAGCCGCGGTAATACGTGTGAGACAAGTGTTGCTCGTCTTTAATGGGTCTAAAGGGAGAGTAGGCGGTATAGTTCATTTACAACCACCTGAGAGTGAAATTTATAATGCTATACTAGAGTTTAATGGAGTAACAAGAACGGCGAGAGGAGTGTACGAATACAGGGATACTCGAAGAGATGCGAAGCGGCGAAAGCGTGTTACTATAGGATACTGACGCTGAGGCTCGAAGGCATGGGTAGCGATAGGGATTAGAAACCCCAGTAGTCCAAGCGGAAAACGATGTATGCCATTGTGTATAGTGTGTTCGAAATTAATAGGTTAGGTACCAAGTCTTTTAAGGATATTGTGAATCTTGATAAGAATGAAAGAATCTGTAACAATTTTCTGTCCATTCTGCAAAATGAGGGAAGATTGAGTATTCAATAATTCTTATCTCATTTTCAGTGGAATTAATTTGATGAGGGGATCTAAATTAAAAAATTATTTAGATTTCCAAGAATTTAAGTAATTAGATTTCTTTTTATTTAGATTGTTACACTGTTTACAAATTTTTAAAGCATATGCATTAAAAAAAATAATTATCAACTGTTTAAATGTGTTCTTTGATAGTATTATTATTATCAAGGTATAGTTGTATAGATTCTTTTTTCCAATATAGTAGAAATCTTGAAATTGTGTTTTAATTCAAAAAATTAAGATATCATTTCTTTGCTTTAATTTATTTTTCTGAAAAGAATAAATTGAAATTTAGAAATGAATAAATAGGAGAATATTTTATTTATTAATAAACCAAATGAAAGAATTTATGAGACGAATTTAACGATTTGTAAAAATATAAGCAGATCTGTATATTAACTGAAAGGATTGAAAGCGTTAGAACAAAAAGTGCACATATGAATGAAGATTTTAAGCATACCACCTGGGGAGTATGGTCGCAAGGCGGAAACCCAAATCAATAGACGGCTCCGGAGATCAGCAATGAAGCATGTTATTTAATGCGATAATCCGCGCATAACCTTACCACTTCGTGAGTTTTGTTTCATCCGAAATAGAAACAGGTGTTGCATGGTTGCCTTTAGTCCGTGTCGTAAGATGTCAGGTTGGATCCGACACAAACGGGCGCATTCCCTCTTCTTTCTAGTTTAATTGTTTTTAGATTAGATAGGGTTATCGGTCGAGGATTAACTCATTTTTTGACAAAAAAGAAGAATTACTAGTAATAGTAGGAAACACATATATCTTATAAAGTGATATTACAATTTGAAAGAAATCGGGTGACGAAAGTATGCACGTTGGCTTTGAACTGGCTACATCTGGTGAGAAATATAGCAATGATTATCTTTCTAATGGTTTAAGATTTCCTTGCATTTCTATATTGCCATACTATGTGCCGTAATGATCAGTAATAACGAGAGAAAGTGGGGGTCACCGCGGATTCTTCCCTTGTGGGAGAATTTGTTTTCCAATATTTAAATAGGGGTGACGACAAACCAACATGGCCCGTGTGGAGTGGGCGATAGACGTGCCGCAAGTTCTTTAACAAAGGGAAGCAATGATTACAGCAATGAAGGTCGGAGCTAATCCCAAAAAATAAAGAAAAAAAATGGAGTGCGAATTGTAGTCTGAAACTCGGCTACATGAAGAAGGAACTGCTAGTAATCGTGAATCAGGAGCGTTACGGTGAAGCTATACATCCGGGGTGTACTAACCACTCGTCAGGCGGAGAAAGGGGTATGTGCTGGAAGGGTTTTATGCTTCTAATCGCAATAAACTATATTAAATAAATGTAAAATAACATTGATCTGACCCTCTAAATGGTTAGGTTTTTCACTCCTCTTTCTTTGAAAAAAATGGGAGGGAGTGTGAAAACCCTTGATTATAAATGCAATTTTATACTCAAGAGATTATAAACAGAATTGAAAAATTCTGTCTTGTTCTTAATAACTTACTTTACTCTAACCCTTATTAAATGTATAATTTAATTTGGAAAGATTGGGTAAATTTATTTTACATCTATTTTTTATCTTATTATAAAATGAAAATGAAATTCGTTTTATTTCTTCATTTTATGATAATTTTAATCCTAAAAAAAAAAATTGAATTTCATTTTTTGTTTTTAATTAATATTTTAGTGCATTAATAGTTACAAAATTAAGAATAGTTAATTTTGGGTTTTTAGTGAAGATCTTAAGGTATGACTCTGATGTCTGTTAAGTCGAAATAAGGTAGCTGTAGGGGAACCTGCAGCTGATGAATTATCCGACAACTTAAATATTCTCTTTGAGAGCGATTCTCAATGGTCGAGAGGTGGGCTGTAGACTCATTGGTATAAATCCGTAGATGGTTCGATTCCGTCCGTTCTCAACATTCATCTTATATTTTTAATTTTTAAAAATAAGTTTCTTCTTGTCTTTGAAAAAAGAAGAGATGAATGTTATAACTTAATGAGGTAATTTTTTCTTTTGTGTTTTATTTTTCTTTATACTATTATCTTATGACCTTGGAAGCATTTGATAATAGATTCTGAATGAGTATAATAATGAAATTAATAATAGAAATTTAGTTATAAAAATATAATACGTTTAGTATTTATTCTTTTTTAATAGTAAAAAACAAACCAAAATATTCGATTTCCCGATCTCATCTTATACATTAGATGAGGCGGGGAAAAATAATTTTTTTCCTATTTTGTTGGATCAGATAAAACTATATAAAAGAATAAAATATAAGATTATTATATTTAGAAATGATCAGAATTGATCGTTTCGCCTATTCAAAGGAGATGAAAAAATCTCCTTTGGGTATTATCCAAGGGGTTTGGAAAATATGTAGCATTTTTCATCCTATAACTAACTGATATAAAAAACATGGAACCTAGGTTAGTTGACGCTCTGGTATCTGTTCCTTTAGATTCCCTTAAATCTATTTTAAGTATAGCAGCAATCTTTGCAGGGTTAGCTGTTATTACTAGTAAAAATCCGGTTATTTCGGTATTTAATTTAATTAGTTTATACATTTTAGTAGCATTTTATTTAATGCTTATTGGTATTACATATATAGCAATTTCGTACATTATTGTGTACGTGGGTGCCATAGCGATATTATTCTTATTTATTATTATGATGATTGATGTCGAAGTTGTACCTAGTTCTTCAAGAACTCGGAATACAACACCTCTTATGGCTTTTTTATTCATTCTATTTTTAAGTATTTTCAATCAATTTACTTATTATTTAGGATCTATTCACTATAAAAATTCTTCTTTTTATGATATTCAAAAAATTTATTTAGAACTTACCAATTTAGATATTTCTCTTTCCTTATCTAAGTCTGGTAAGAATTCCATTGAATCTAATATAGAAAAACATTCCATTATTCTTGAAGATTCAATGGAATCTCCTATTTTAAATTATGAAGAAGAAGATAGTAAAATTCTTATAAATAATGAAGATGAACATAATGAATCTCTTCAAGAAAATATGGACTTTACTATTCAAAATGATGTTATTAATGATAATTTAATTCCTTCTTTCGAGAACGATATCGGAAAATGGGATATTATTAATAATACAAATATAAATTTTAATGATACTATTAACAAAGAAATATTAGAAACACCTTCTGATTCCTTTAGTTTAATCTATCATTCAGTTATTATTCCTACTTGAGATTCAATGTTAGGAAATATAACTCAAATAGCAGCCATTGGTGATATTTTATATAGCACTTATTATGCTTTCTTGTTCATTTTAAGTATATTATTATTATTAGGTATGGTTGGGGCTATTATTCTAACAGGGAATGATAACTATGAAGTAAAAGTTGTTACAATTTTAAAAGATACAAATTTAGTTCATAAGTCGCCTATATCTAATAAATATCCTATTAAAAATCAATTAAGTTCCCAATTAATAGGATTCTCTTACTTAGGTGAAGATTCTATTTTTAACGAATATTCTCCTAAGTTCGATTTAGGGAAGAAAATTTTCTCCATGATAACAGATAATCTGGAGATTATTTTAATTAATATTGTAATAGGGTTCATTCTTTTATGTTTCGTATGATCTCTCTTCTTTATTCCTTGATCAAAAATAAGGAAAAAGATCTTTGTGGTTAATTGTGAACAAAAAGTAAAACCTCTTCATTCTGCAACTAAATCTGGATTTATACAGGGTAGAATGGCTGTAGAAGAAATACCACCTCCTGTTCTTAAACCACAATGACAAATAGATCTCCTGAATGAAGGTGTACCACAATGACAAATAGATCTCCTTGCTGAAGGTCGTCTTCCCACTGAAGATACTGACAGTAATTCAGATACTGACAGTAATTCAGATTCTGAAGGAGGAGATTCAGGAAATGGTGCAGGAGGTAACGGGAATGGTAACGGAACCGGAGGGAACGGATCTGGAGATAGTGGTAATGGAACCGGAGATTCTGGTAATGGTGATTCTGGTAATGGAAATGGTAATTCCGAGAACGGAAGTGATAATTCAGCTAATGGAACTGGAAATTCCGAAAATGGAACCAGTGATTCTGGGAATGGAGCTAATAATAGCGAAAGTGGTGACACTAGTGGTAAAAATGAAAGTGGTGACACTAGTGGTAATAATGAAAGTGGTGACACTAGTGGTAATAATGAAAGTGGTGACAATGGGGGTAGTAATATTCAAGGAATTACTTTAATGCCTTATTCTGCTAGTTTTGAATCCTTCAGTTCTTTTAGTGAAAATCCTGGATTCCATTCATTACTAAGTTTCAATTGAGAATTTTTAAATGACTTGATAATCTTCCTATTTACTAGTATAGGGTGTTTAGGTATTTTAAGTATTGTATGATATATTTCTTCCATGGAGGGAGAAGAAGAAAGCTATCACGATTATGGAGCAGATCTTGCTAGAAGAGGTATTTTCGTACCTTCAGGGACAGCAGGACCATATCCTCCAGGAACAGGAAAACCAAATCCTCGTCGGCCTAAACGAGATAAATCAAGTCCTTCAGATCCCCATAAAAAGTCAGATAGCTCAGATCACAAAAAAAAATTAGAAAGTTCTAATTCCAGTAAAAGATCAGATAACTGAAGTAAAGATCCTAATTTTAAATTCCTAGATGAAATGGATAAGGTCCCTAAAAATTCTAAATGACCTAAAACTCCAAGTGAAGAAGGTTGTGTTGGAAGTCGTAAATTTGAATGATTAGCAGATCATATGCAACAGGTATTTGAGAAACAGACTCTATTAGGAGACGCATATCTGTATAAGAATAACCCAAAGGAAAAAGAGACACGTGACGAATGAAATGAAGATAATAAAACAGCGCGGAAAATGGGTTATTCTGAAGAACAACGTTTAATTGATATGCAGAATGCAATTCATACCCATCATGAGAAAATAAGTCGAGAAGTATTTATGAAATATGGATGGTCAATGGATAAGTATCAAAAAATGGCAACGTTTGAATCGGAACAATGGACTAGCAAACAAAAAGTTCAAAAGTGATTAGAAAGTCAGAATAATTGTAATCGTAAACGTAAACGTAGAAGTTATCTACTTTTTCCTTTTTTAATAAGTTCTAATAATTTTGTATCATTCACTCTTTTAAGTGAAAATCCTGGATTTCATTCACTACTAAGTTTCAATTGAGAGTTTTTAAATGATTTGATAATATGGCTATTTATTAGTATAGGGTGTTTAGGTATTTTATTTTCTTTTTTTATTCTCATTTATTTAGGAATAGATCTAATTATTAAAAGAAAAACGAAATTATTTTCTACTCGAAAAGAATCTAATTGTATGGATATTTATGACTGAAACCCAGAGGATTGAATCCTCAATAGGGGCCAGAAACAAAAAAAACAGACTAATAATAAAACGAGATTTAAAAAAAAAATGAAAGAACTAAAAAAAAAAGAAAAAGGGGAACCTGGTTCTCCATCAGGGTCACAACCTGGTTCTCCGTCAGGGTCACAACCTAGTTCTCCATCAGGATCACAACCTGGTTCTCCATCGGGAGCACAACCAGGTTCTCCATCGGGAGCACAACCTGGTTCTTCCTCTGGACAAGAACCTGGCCCAGCAGTACAAAACCCTGGTAATTCATCACAGCCTGGAAATTCTACTAATTCTGGTAATTCCTCTAATAATGGGAATTTACCAAGACCACAACGTCGTCAGCCAACAAGACGAATGCAAGAGTTAATGATACAATTGGAAATAGAAAGACACCGGCTGAGACAAGAAATGCCCGGGAGAATTGTTAGTCAAGTAGAGTATTCCTGAGAACAATATCTTAAAGAAAATCCGAATGCAACGGATGATGATTGTATAGATAATTTGCAAGAGACTCTAGATTTCTGTAGAAATGCTAATAGGAGGACAGCAGACGAGGCAGCTCAAGCAATAAATAGTTTAAATTTACCTCCTGGTATTTATAGAATACGAAAGGCACCTGGTGGTCCAAAAAAAGGAATACTATCTATACCTTTTTTAGTATATTCTGATAATTTTATATCCTTTACTTCTCCCAATGAAAGTCCTTGACTCTATTCATTAATAAATTTAAATTGAAACCTTTTAAATGATTTGATTATTCTGATATTTATATTTATAGGGTGTTTAGTTATTTTAGGTTTTGGATGATATATTTTGAGTATGGAAGCCAATAAGGGGGAAAATCCAAATTCCATGGATAGAGGAAGAGATTCCGAGAATGGAACAAGAATGACTCAAGATAGTCCAGGACCTTCAAACCCTCGTCGACCTCGACGAGGAAGCTCAAGTAATTCAGATTCTAATAGTAAAGCAAGAAATTCAAATGATAATTTAGATAGTAGACCAGGAAGTTCGGGATCGGATGGTAATTCAAATAGTAGACCGGGAAGTTCAAGTAACTCAAATTCTAACAGAAGACCAAGGAGTCCCGAAAGGAATTCAAATAGTAGGCCAGGAAGTTCAAATGGTAATACAGATAGTAGACCAGGGAGTTCAAATGGTAATTCAGATAGTAGACCAGGAAGTTCGAGATCCAATGGTAGTAATGGAAGCCAGAGTACTGTATCCAGACCAGGAACTCCGGACTTGTCAGATGCAGAAATTCAAATGCGGACAGAATGAGTGGCTTCAGTTAGAGAGCTACAACGACGATGACCTGATGACCCAAAAGTTAGGCGGATTTCTATGGATCTGATATGACTTCGTTTAAATAACTTTTTACCAAGAGAACATTACCCTGAATTTATGCGTCTGGCACATATGAGAAGAATGTTGAACCAGTTCCAAGAAAGGTATTTAGGGGGTACTAATATTACTGGAAATCCTGGCCCTAGTGGAACTGATAATACTGAAAATCCTGGCCCTAGTGGAACTAATAATACTGGCAACTCTGGTCCTAGTGGAACTGATACTACTGAAAATCCTGGTTCTAGTGGAAATAGTAATACTGGAGGTCCTAATAGAGGCTTAATATATCTCCCTTCTTTGTCTTGTTATGATAGTTCTCTAACTAGGTCTTTGCATGGTAGTGATTGAATGAATTCATTAATTAATATTCATTGAAGTGAACGTATTACTCTTGTTTTTAAAGAATATTTTAGTGAGGTGGGATTTATAATTTTGTTATATATAGGATTTTTAATTATTCTATTTTCTATCCTTATTATAAATTCTTTAGGATTAACAAGAAAAGCTAAAACAAGGACAAAGATATTTTATACTCCTAGAAAATCTACTTTTAGGGATATTGACGAAATAAATCCAAAAGATTGAATGTTTAATACAGGATTTAGCACAGGTATTTCAATTTCTTTGCCTATTTCAGTAAAAGAAAGGAAAATACCTGAGGGTATTGATGAAGCGCATGCGCTCCTAATAAAGCAGTTACATGACGAGTATGGCTACTCTTATGATGTACTAGAACTTGAATATTATTCTATTATTGCAAAGTGTGCTAATTTAGCTAAATATAACTACGGAGGGGGTCAAGTGGAAATTTCTTCTCTAAAGTTCTCTCCTGATTATGTAACTCCCCATCAATATGAAATAGGGCCGATTATAAGCAATTCTGTGAGTGGTATACCTAGTTCTTCCTTCTTCCACTCACTACAATACCCATTTGGTGTGGAGTTATGAGAAGGAATTCCTCTAGTTACTTTAATTGGTATTATTATATTTAACATGATATTAAATCCAGGTAGGTTTTTTAAGGTTATTCAGAAATGACTAATAAAAATCATACTATTCCCTAATTATTGTATAAATCGGATAAGATATATACTAAGTTCCTTAACAAGAAGTTTATTCGTATTTAAAAATACAATATTAAAAAATGGACAAAATCAAATAAGAAATTGACAATTTAAATTCTTAACACTAAAATTAAACAGAATAAGACAGTCACTACGTAGAGTCAAATATCAAATTATAAAACTAAATCAAAAAAGAAGGATAAATGAAAAAAATGAACAATTTAAAAAGGAGGATGATCTAAAAGAAGAGAATCTGTTAGTAAAATTAAATAACCGAAGAAGGGATGTAGAAATACATGCGATTCATGATAGAATTCTTGAAGTTGTTGCAAAATATACTAAAGTCAAAAAAAAATATCATCTTAACTTCTTTTGAACTTATACCTATAAACAAATACTAAGATGGGATTTGTCTGAAAAAGCTATTTTTGAGCAAATGTGTTTAGAAATAGAATGACAGCTATCACGAGTGAGGGCGAAATTTGACGTATCTTCAAAGGATATAAATTTGCTGATAAAATTGGCTAAGAAAAAGAAAGAGATAGTGAAAAAATATGATAGAATCTATAAGAAATCTTCAAAAAAAGGAATAACATCTGTGCCTTTTTTGGTGGATTTTAATAGTGATGTAACATCTTTTATTCTTGTAACTGGGTCTGTGTGAATTTTTTATTTAATTAGTTCCCAGATAGTAGGTTTCTTATTATTAGTAATGAATAAAATTCTTGCTCTTAAAAATTCTTATCTGCAAAAAGATGGACCTTTTGAATGTGGTTTTACAGGTTTTTTGCAAACAAGAGAAAGATTTAATGTTGTTTTCTATAAAGTAGGACTTCTTTTTTTAATTTTTGATTTAGAAATATTTGTCACTTTTCCTTTCCCTGTTATTATTAAAAAGGCACAATTTATTGTTCAAATTCATATCTTAACTTTTGTGTTTATTCTCATGTTCGGGTTATCTTATGAATTAAAAGAAGGAGCTATCGATTTCCAAAAGAAAGATAGAAAACTTGAAATAAAAGTAAGTAAAGTTAGTGGGAACTATCATTCTAATTAGTTTTTCTTCTTTATTCTTTTATTTTCTTCTTTGTATTGGAAATAGATTAAGAATAAAGCTGAATATTTTTATTCTCGTGTTTAATGGATTTTTACTTCTTTTATTCCTTGTAATTAATTGCCTCATATTTTGCTTCAAGCTTCCAGTCTAGCAAGGAATAATAAATAGTTCTATTTTTAGAAAAGCCGAGATCTAGCCATATTTGAAAAATTTTACATTTAGAATTTGCCAGTTTTTAAGATAAGAATTTCTTTATTTTGGTCTGTTTTTCATGTATCGTGTATTATACTAAATAGAATTCTTGATCCCCTTAAAAAGGAAAAGGAAAAGGAATTTTCTAGATATAAAGGTAGCCTATTTGTGTTATTAAAATAAGTGTCATTGGATTATTAAATTAATTATAATATATTAATACCACATTTTTTTAATATATTATAATTTCTATTGGGGTAGATTAAAAGAGATAGATTTTTAAATGGAAGAATAATTTTTAAGAATTATTATTTCATACTATTAAAGATACTATCATGAATATAAACTAAGGTCAACCTTAGAAGAAGGGAATTTTTTTTTTATTCTCTTGGTGTTATGAAAAAAGGATAAAGTCAGAGTCAGTATTTAGTAAAAAAATAGCTAAATAAAAGGCATAAAAAGACTATCCAAAATGTTATTGATGTTATATATAAATGAAAAGAGCGATTTTTTTTTAATTTTAAGGAATATGAAGAATGAATTTGTTAATAAAAGTTATTAATGCTTTATCCTATATTTGAAGTATTAATTGTGTTAATTCCTATATTAATGTCTGTTGCTTTTGTTACAGTTGCAGAACGTAAAATCATGGCCGCTATGCAACGTAGAGTTGGACCTAATGCGGTTGGATTATGAGGGTTATTACAACCATTTGCAGATGCATTAAAATTATTAGTGAAAGAAATTATTATACCCAAACAAAGTAATAGAATACTCTTTGTAGTAGGGCCATGTATTACTTTAGTATTTGCATTATTCGGGTGAGCCATCATTCCTTTTAGTGAAGGATTAGCTATTTTCGATTATGAATTAGGTGTATTCTTTGCTTTAGCAGTGTCTTCTTTAGGATCCTATGGGATTTTAATGTCAGGATGAGCTGCGAATAGTAAGTATGCGTTTATGGGAGCTATTAGATCAACAGCTCAACTACTTTCCTATGAATTAGTATTCTCTTCGATCATACTGATATTAATCATTTTTTCAGGGTCATTTAGTTTAACTTTCATAGTTGAGTGTCAACAAGCTGTCTGAAATATATTCCCATTAATGCCAATCGGATTAATGTTTTTTATAGCAATTTTAGCAGAGACAAATAGACCTCCCTTTGATTTACCTGAGGCTGAATCAGAGCTAGTGGCAGGATTCATGACTGAACATGGAGCGTCTATTTTTGTCTTTTTCTTCTTAGGAGAATATTCTTCTTTAATATTGATGTCAGCATTTATGTCTATCTTCTTTTTAGGAGGATATCATTTTCCTGAATTAAGAAGTATTTTTATAGATCCGTTTATTTATCTTTATAGTAAATTATATATAGGAGTATTCTATTTAAAAGGTGAATTTGAATCTTGAGAAGCAACAGTTTATCAAAAATTAGAATCTTCAGAATATTATTCTTATTATCATAATACATGAGTAAAAGATTCGGTGCAAAATATTAAAGAAAAATGATTAGAAAGTATTTTTAATCATTTTGGGTCAATAAATATTTATGGAACTATAGAAGAGTTATTCACACAAGTAAAAGAAAATATTTTCTCTTTTATAGGATATGATTCTTATTTCAATAAGGCTTTGAATTCAAATAGCTATTTAGGTGGAAAAGATACTTTTGTTCAAAGTATTGAATTCTTTTTAGATAAAGCACAAGGATCTTTTATTTTAGGTATGAAAATAATTTTCGTTGTGTTCTTTTTTATTTGAGTTCGAGCTTCTTTTCCTAGACTTAGATATGATCAGTTAATGGCTCTTTGTTGAAAAGAGTTATTACCTTTAGTATTTGGCTATATTATATTTACTATTTGTATTTTTTATACCTTTAATATGATGCCTGTTGGAACTAGTTTTTAATATTTTTTACATAGATACCCTATAACTCCGAAACCCCGAAATCCGTTATATGGATGGGGTTGATTTTATATAATTTCTACATAAAAGACTAATGGATTTGTAATTTAAAAATGATATTTTAAATTAGGTATGCTTTTTCCGAAAGAGTGTAGGAGTTTAGAGCCTATTCTTTCGTATAAATTGAGTAAAGGATCGAAGTAATATCCATTCTCATTGTTAAAAATACAGCAACAGTACTGTTGCTGTATTTTTAATAATTAATATGGTTAACAATAAAAGTAATTTCTATTCTGATATTATATTTATTGTTAAAAATGAAAAGAACAATATTTATAATTTTATGGAACGCAACGGAACCATGAGTAAATCCCTCTCAATTATAAATGACTTTAGGAGTTCAGTCTTCTATCTTATTAAGTCATATTCCATTTAATTCCCCGATGAGTCAATTTGAAATTAGGCCTTTTTTTGGTCAATTTCTTGGTTTAAGTTATACCCCTTTAGGGTGAATAACTAATATTTCTATCTATATTGTCTTTGTTGTTGTGTTTGCCTTAGTGTTTTATATTCATGGTAATTTTAAAGAGAATATAAAAATAAATGGATGATCTCTAAGTACTGAAGCTATTTATTTTACCATATATAATATGGTATTAAGTCAAATAGGTTATGTTGTAGGTTTATTTTTTTTCAGTTATATATTTATATTGTTTAATTATATATTAATTAGTAATTTAATTGGGTTAATTCCTTATAATTTTGCTACGACTGCACATTTAATAAGTACCTTGTCCATGAGTTCTAGTATTTGGTTTGGAGTGACTATCTTAGGTTTAGTGTTACATGCTTTAAAATTTTTTAGCTTGTTTTCGCCAGAAGGAACTCCCTTGTTATTAGTACCATTACTAGCTTTAATAGAATTAATATCTTATGTAGCTAAAGGATTAAGTTTAGGAATTCGATTAGGAGCTAATTTAATTTCTGGCCATTTGCTATTATTGATATTAGCAGGATTTGGTTTTGCAGCTTTAATTGCTAATGTAAGTATTAAAATAACAGGAGGAATCATAGCTATAGCTTTAATTACTGCTATTTCTGGATTAGAATTAGCTATCGCTGGTATTCAAAGTTATGTCTATAGTATATTAACTTCTTCTTATATTAAAGATTCAGTAAGTCTACATTAGTTCGAGTAACATTTCTTTTATTTTTATTAGAGTTCAATGTATATATTTCACTTTGGGGTGGGGTAGGAAAAAAAAATTATACTCATATATTCTTTTCATTTTTACTAAGTTTATTAATAAGATAAAACTTAACTAGCATAGTGGTTGTTTGAGATGAGATTAGATAAATCCATTTTCAGGAAGGTCTTATTCTATTCCATATTGCGTATATTTATATATAAAAGGGAATGATCTTTATGTTGAAATAAAAGAAATTAGAGTATATTATATTTTCTTGCTCTTTTGAGAGGGGAGTGAGAATTTAGTTAGTTTTTTAAGAATGAACATCTTAAGAATCATATAAAGTAAATTTAAAACATAGAATATAAGTAGTGGAATATAGTCAAATAGGTATACAAAATTAGGCTTACTATAATCTCATTTTAAATATAATTATTTCCTATTATGGGAGATTATTCTATTTTAAGGTATAAAACTAGGTTTGTTACATTTTATTTTATTTTATTCATTCATTTCTGATGGAAATGAATGAATGTTTCTTGCATTATAAAGTGTTTTGTTTATAAAAGAGATAATTTAAGTAAGCAGAGATTACTTAAAAAGAGATTGAGACTATGAGAATTTTAAAATCTAATCCTGTATTAACTATTGGAAATAGTTATTTAGTTGATAATCCGGAGCCTTCTACTATTTCATATTTATGAAATTTTGGAAGTTTGTTAGGACTTTGTCTTGTAGCACAGATCGTTTCTGGAATACTAATTGCGATGCATTATAGCGGTACTGCTGAATTAGGTTTCAATAGTGTCGAACATTTTTTTTGCGGATTTAATTTATTATTAGATAAAGATTTAGATTTAAGGAATTATAAAAAAGAAGAAGAAAAGATAACTATTTATTTGAATAAATTTCATAAAGATAATTTTAATGAATGATTTAGGGGATTGGTTGATGGTGAAGGTTATTTTATAATAGGAACGAGGAAGAGGAAATGTCCAATTAGAAGTATTTAATTCTGAAGGTGTAATAATTAAAAAATTTAACTCGATTAAAGATTGTGCTAATTTTTTTAATGTTGATACTAAACTCATTAATAGAAGATTAGATGCAGGAAAAGTTTTTGTATTTAATAATAATAATTTATTTATAAAGCGTGTTATTAATAAGTTTTCTTAGTTTATGTCAAATAATAAATAATAATTGTTTATAAGTAATGTGTTCGTTAAACTTTAGGATATGCTGGAAAGTTTTATGTATATTGTGTATAGAAATTATCAGCAGGTATATTACTTTATTTAAATATACCTCAGAGACTAGTAATAAAGTATAAATGAAATTTTATAATGAGATAGTCCTTTAATAATATAAATTATTAAATATTTGATTATGCGAGATGTGGATTATGGATGATTACTTCGAATGACTCATGCTAATATGGCTTCTTTCTTTTTTATGGCAGTTTATTTACATATAAGTAGAGGTTTATATTACGGAAGTTATAGAACACCAAGAATAGCAGTATGAGTAGTTGGTACTCTTATTTTTTTCCTAATGATGGCGACAGGCTTTTTGGGTAAATTACATAGCCCAATATGATCAAAAAATTCTAAAATGAATAATTCTTATTTATTATATAATAAGAATATTAATGATAAATTACAAAAAAGATATTATTCAACTAATAATGTAAAGAGTGATTTAAATTATAAAAGGAATTCAACAAATAGTGTGATAGTATTAAATTTTATTAAAGATAAGAAATTGAACCCTGTTTTTATTTATGAAAATTTACATTTAGAAGAAATACAGAAAATTTTAATTGAGGTTACTAAAGGATTAAGTGGTATATATTTGATTTTAAATAAGATAACTTTAGATTATTACATAGGATCAGCTTCGACTGATAGATTTTCCACTAGGTTTAAGAGTCATTTAAATTATAAAACAGGAAATAAGGTAGTTAAACGAGCAGTAATAAAATATGATCTTTCAAATTTTGTTTTTATGATTTTAGAATTATTTCCTGAAATTGTAAATAAAATAAATAATGTTAATCTGTTGAAATTAGAAGATTTTTATTTAAAGTCTTTATTACCTAATTATAATATAGTAACGGAAACAGGGAATACTTTCGGTTATAAGCATACTGATGCTACTCGTTTAAAAATGAAATCTAATTATAGTCAAGAAAGACGGAATAAGATTGGAGGATTGAATAAAGGCAAATCGTTTTATAAGGAAACGATCGAAAGGATTAGGCAAAGTGCTTTGAAGAGAATAAAACCGATATATTCAAAAGAAGCTATATTAAATATGAAAAAACGTTCAAAACCTTTATTAGTTCTAAACTTAGATGGCACAATTTTCGGTAAATATCCTAGTTTGACAGAAGCAACAAAGTTTCTTTATTGTAGTATGAAAACAATATATAGAACTTTAAGGACAGAAGGTAATATTAAAAAAAAACGTTGAATATTAAAATTAGATAGTTAAATATTTTATTATATTTGATTTATTAGATATTTTTTGATTATAGTCCTATAAATTTAAATTTTTATGTAATTTTTAGAAAAAAGTAAAAGTAAAGTAGAATAATTTAGTCAAATTATTAAAGAAACTTTTGTGTTTCTTTGGCAAGATTGATGAAAACGATTCAAGGTTGTAAAATAGGAAGTTTTATATACAATAGATCGTCGGTTTTCTAGAGAATCGCAACTGACTGGATCATCAATCGGTAGCTGAAATGTTACTTAATGCACAGTCGAAATTTATATATCTAGAAAAGGAATGGAATTTAATTAATTTAAGGAGTTTAAATTTATTCTAAGTTTAGATTTATAAATAAATTTGTATGTTTTACCATTTGGTCAAATGAGTTTATGAGGTTATCAGTGTAGCCTTAAATGTTATTTAAAAAATTATATTTGAAATAATAAGATAATATCTAAAGGAAATATATTTTTTATATCTGTATTGTTTCCTATTGCCAATTCTAAATATAGAGGATCACAAAGAATAGGCCCTCATGATATGGATGTTCTTTCAGTTATATTTGGTTCTTTATTAGGTGATAGTTATGCTGAAAAAAGGATAAGAGGGGTAGGAACTCGTATTAATTTTTATCAAGAAGATAGTCATTATCAATATATATTATGGCTTCATAATTATTTTAAGATGAGAGGTTATTGTAGTGATAATATACCTATATTAAAGACTAGATTAAGCCAAAAAGGAAAAATACGAAAGGTTGGTAGATTTAGTACATGAACATATACTAGTTTTAATTGAATCCATGATCTTTGATATGATAAGGGTGTTAAGAAAGTGCCTATGAATATTGGTTTTTATTTAACACCCTTAGCTTTAGCTATTTGGATTATGGATGATGGTTCTAAAGTAGGTAAAAATATAAAGCTATGTACTAATTGTTTTACTTATAATGAGTGCTTAGTACTTGTAAATGTATTAAATGAAAATTTTTCTTTAAAAGCTTCTATCCAATCTGCAGGTTACAAAGATCAGTATCAAATTTATATTTTGAAAGAATCTATGACTTTATTAAAAGAATTAATAGGGGATTTAATTATACCTGAAATGAGATATAAGATTCCTTAATTATTTAACAAAAAAAAATTTTTTTTATATAGTTATACGCTTAGTTAATATTAAGAACATATTATTATAAGTTGAGACTAAATTTTAATATATTCTTTTATCTAAGTAATATAGCAATGCTAATAAATACGGTTAAAATTAAAATGTTTTATAGTGAGACCGTCAGTGATTTTAAATCATTGCTACAGATTAGTTCATTAGTGGGTACCTGAAAAGGTGCTTAAAGTTTAATCGGGGTGTTTTTTCAGATTTGAAATATTGAAAAGATTAATTTTTTTAATTTGATTCTGAACATAAGTTTTATACAATAATTGAAATTGAAGGATTTCTTTTATTCTTTTATTAAATTAGGGTATAAAACATGGTTTAAATATTGAAAACAGTATTATTTATTGGTAATAGTAGTTATAGACTACAATATTTAAATTAAAAATTTGGCAACCGTTAAAAAAATAGAATAGCGGTTTTAAAATATCTTAATATGCGACAAAGATTTAGATTTAAAAATTTAGTTGCAGGTTTAATTAACATGTTAATTAAACCTCAGAGACTTTACATGATATAAATATAATTTAATTACAAAGTCCTAATATGTAAACGTAAACGGTTTTGATTAAGAATTAATCAAGTTTTAGTTGAAATTGTGTATTTATTTAATCAATTCCATAGGTAAATTAAAAATTGGCAATAATAGTGTATCTAATTTTTCTTCTTCTGATACTAGTGAATTTCTCAAAAAATGGGAGGAAGAAGATTTTTATGATTGATTTAGAGGTTTCTGTGATGCTGAAAGCAATTTTTTAGTTCGAGTACGAAAAAAAAATGAAACAATACAAGGTTTTGAGTTTATTTTTAGAATTGCTTTGCATAAAGACGATCTTAATGTACTAACAGTAATACAGAATAAATTAAATTGTGGGAGAATAAGAAGTGAAAGGAATACGTATATTATTTACGTTTCTTCTTTAATAGATATTGAAACAATTATTATTCCTAGATTTGATAAATGGCCTTTAATGACTAAAAAATATTTAGATTTTTTGGATTTTAAAAGAATTGAATTGCTTTTTTATTATTGGACGGGAAACATTTATCAAAATATGGAAAATTATTAATTGACAAATTAGCTGGAACTATGAATAATAATAGACTTTCTACTAGCAAGAAAATATCTTTAGATAGTGATTTGAATTTTAAATTAGAATTAGAATTACTTGAAAAATCTAAACCATTAATAAAAATAGATTCAGAAGGACGAGCTTTAGTATTAAGTGAACAAAAATGAATAAGATCTACATTAATTATAGAAGTAATTTTTCCATCTGGAAAAATTAGGTATTTTCCTACAGGAGTCTCTTGTGCTAAATTTTTTTCGGTTAGTTCTAATAGTATAAGTAGAAGATTAAAGGATAAAAAGCCTTTAATATCAAAAGAAAAAAAAATTTTAGCTGTTTTATTGAAAAGGATTAAAGTTTATACGAAAGTTTAGGTACTGGATTTTAAGCTCTATTTTATAGGAAAAATTAAATACATAAAGGATGTTACATATTTAAAGTATTACAAATCTATTATCAGCTATTCCATGAATAGGGAAGTCATTAGTTGAGTTAATGTTAAAATATAAAAATATATTAATGAATTCTATTAAAAATTGAGATTTTTAATATTGAAAGAATTTTAGTTTGTTTACATTAGATACTATTGGATCAATTAGTCCTTATGCTTTAAAAAAAGGGCGTAGTAAAATTATGGATAAAAATCAGTATATGAATATACCTTATTCATTTTTAGCTATGTTTGTTGGAGTAGTAGATGGGGATGGGCATATTTCTATTTCGAAAGTAAAAGAACAATATATAAAAATATCTTTAGTATTATCTTTACATATTAATGATATTGATGTATTAAATTATATACAATCTGTATTAAAATTAGGTAAAATTAATATTTATCCTAAAAAAGGAATTATTCATAATTGTAAGTTAGTTATTAACAAAACCGATTTACAAGATATATTATTTCCTTTATTATTACATCATGAATTGTTTTTTTTAACGAAAGTACGTAATGAACAATTTAATAAAGCATTATTTATAATGAAAAACAATCTAATTTACTTTAAGGATATACCTATTCTTTCATTTATTAGGGAAGAAATTTTAAATAGCGAAAGTATATTGAATTTGAAATTTTTTGATAATTGAATAATTGGATTTACGATAGCAGAAGGTTCTTTTTTAATTAAAAAAAATAAAGATGCTTGCTATCAATTAAGACAACGTACTGAAATGAATTTGTTCCAGGCTTTGAAACTTAAATTTAAAACTGATAGAAAAATTGGATATGATAAAAATAAGTTATATTGTCAATTATCTGTAAGTAGTAAAAAAGATATACAAACTGTTATTGATTTTTTCTCTTATTTTGGGAATCATCCTTTATTTGGATTGAAATTAATCAGTTATTAAAAGTGAATAGAAAATTTAAGGAAATCCAAAAGATATTGTAACTTGAATTTACCCAAGTTTTAATAGGATTTAATCTATTTTTATATGGCTCCTTAAAATAGTAATATTTTATAGAAAAATCGGGTGAATTGCAAGGAAATCTTTTCTATTAAAGACAATTTGCAGCAAAATTTAGTTCGGTATCTAATAATTAAAGATTAATTATTAAGTGAATTAAAAATGTTCAACGACTAGAGAGTGAGTCATACTAACAATAAACTTTCCATGAGCGCCCGACATCCAAATAATCTTTGGATGATAATATAGTCTAAACATTATCGTGAGATAGTGATAGAAAAATTTAAAATTTTTTTCTTTTAAATAAAATGTCGTATGAGGTGGCTTGTTTGTTTGAATGACAAAAGAGTCTAAAATATATTTTAGTATTTTAATATATTTTATAATAATCCTGTTTTTTGCTGGGATATCTTATGGTAATTTTTATCTTATTGGATACAGGTTTTCTACTTTTATTAAGCCTGTAAAAAAGTCAATAATTTTAAGACAATCAGCAGAAGTACGGAACTTTGGATATTCTAAATGTTCTAATACTTCTCAGAGACTAGAATCAGGAAATTTTATATATCCTTATTTAGTAGGTTTAATAGAAGGGGATGGGTGATTTACTGTATCAAAAAATGGTAAATATCTTATGTTTGAATTAGGTATAGAATTATCTATTAGAGATGTTCAATTAATTTATAAAATTAGAGATTTATTAGGTGTGGGAATTGTGGTTTTTAGGGATAAGGAATATAATAAAGAATCAAAAGAAGAAGATAGAATAGTTAACTCTAAATCAGAAAGTAAACTGAATAAGAAGAGAAATAATGTTATTTTTAGAATTAGAAATAAATCTCATTTAAAAGAAATTATAATTCCAATTTTTGATAAATATCCTTTTTTAACTAATAAACAATATGATTATATTAGATTTAGAAGTGCTTTACTGTCTAATTTAATCTATAGTAAAGATTTAATTTCTTATGTTAGACCTGATATACCTATAAATACTGTAGAATCTGTACTTAGTAAATCTTATTTTATACCTTGATTAGTTGGTTTTATAGAAGCAGAATCTTGTTTTGCAATCTATAAGCCAGTTTCAAGTTTGAGTTATAGTGCTAGTTTTGAAATTTCTCAAACCAATGGTAATATTATTATATTAGCTATTAGAGAGTTTTTAGGGTTAATACCGAAAGTTACTGTAGATAAAACTAATAATTTCAGAATAAAAGTGTCTAGCGTTAGAGGCGTAGAAAATATAATTAAATTTATAAATAAAGCCCCGATAAAACTATTAGGGCATAAGAAATTACAATATATAATTTGACTTAAAAAGTTAAGAAAAATACCTAGATACTCTAATAGACTTAATATACCTTTAAATTACTAAATAAATATGTAAATTTATAATATAGTCCTAACAATATGAATTGAAAACATATTGAGTGTAATGAGAGTTTTTAGTCCATATTTATATATATGAATTAATTATGGGATTACCAAAAAATAAGTTCTGTAAATTCAGCAACAATTAATAGATTTTTTGCATTACATTTTACTTTACCCTTTATTTTAGCAGCTTTAGTAGCTGGTCATTTATTATATTTACATGTAAATGGTTCATCTAATCCTGTGTCAACAACAGGTAATGGAGATCGAGTTCCTTTTCATCCTTATTTTAGCTTCAAAGATGGGGTTACTGTGTTTTTATTCTTTGTCCTATTCTGTGCTATAGTTTTCTATACTCCTGATAAATTGGGTCATTCAGATAACTACATAGAAGCAAATTCAATGCAAACTCCAGCGTCAATTGTACCTGAGTGATATTTATTGCCGTTTTATGCGATACTACGATCTATTCCTAATAAATTATTAGGAGTAATTAGTATGTTTGTTGCTATTTTCGTGTTATTATTCCTTCCTTTCCTAGATACTAATAATAAAAAAGGAAATAGTTATAGTCCATTATCAATTATAGCTTTTTGAATATTTGCATTAAATTTCTTAGTGCTAATGTGACTTGGGAGTTGTCATGTAGAGGATCCGTTTATTTTAGCAGGACAAATAGCAACAACTTATTATTTTCTACATTTTTTAGTTATTATTCCTTTATTAGGAATAATTGAAAATTCGTTAGGTTTAATAGGAGCAAAGTTAACATTAAGTAAAATATCTAAATAATAATTATTGAATCTTTAAATTATTATTTAAATAATAGTAATAATATCCAGCTTTATCCCCTCTACTTTAAAAAAGTTAGAGAAGGGAGGGAATAAACTTGATCATACTCGTTCCATTTGGTAATGACAAATGGATAGAAGTTCATTACCCAAAGACTTTAAATAAAGAAGTTTAACCGGTTTTTATTTAAAATAAAATTAAGATAAGGCGCCTATAGGCGGCGCCTTATTACTTTCTTGATTTAAATATTTTTAATTGAAAAAATACTAAAAATTAGAGATTAAAGATAAAAAATGATAAAAGTATAAAAAAGTCCTATCTTTTTAATTATCCGGGTTAACAGAGTTAATTATAGCTTTTGTTTAGTCTTTATCGGTATAGTTTAAATGGTTAAAACGGTTGTCTCATGTACAATAGCTAAAGGTTCGATTCCTTTTATCGATAACTATGTAAGAAATGATATTCCGTTTAAAAAGGGACTTTTTAGATGGCCTTATCGTCTAATGGTTAAGACACAGCGCCTTCAATGCTGTTATACGGGTTCGAACCCCGTTAGGGCTAATAACAGAGTTAACTTCATATATGAAGTTTTAATTTTAGATATCAAATAAAAAAATAAAACTGTGAATTTTCTTATAAATTAACCTGGTTAGCTTAATGGCAAAGTATCTGTTTTGTAATCAGAGGATGGGGGTTCGATTCCCTCAGTAGGTAATAGTCTGTATTTATTTAAGATTTAGAACCTATTATTCTAATTCCAGGTTATATTTGAAGTAGCATTATCAACACTGTATCTTTTTTTTTTATTTTAAGTAAGAAGTAGTTATTAGTTTCCTTATTTCTCTGAGTTTTCCATGGTTGCAAAATGAAAAAAGGATAGAAACAAAAATTCGATTTTTTCATAGCAATATAAACAATTATAATTTTTAATTATTTTGTATGAAAATTTCTAGAGGGAAGAATAGAATTTATTTTATTTTTAAAATAATAAGTTAGAGGTGGAATTTTTATTATTTTGGAAAAAGGGCTATAGCTTAACGGTTAAAGCCTGCCACTCATAATGGCATGATAAGGGTTCGATTCCTTTTAGCCTTAATTTATTTTTATGAAAATAGAGGAATAGTATAAATTATCCCTAATAAAAATTCTTATGTAAGGAAGAATTATGGGGATAAGATATCTACGTGCCGAAATTGGTAGACGGGGCAGATTTAAGTTTTGCTATTTATTTGTATGGGTTCGAGTCCCTTCGTAGGTAATCATTTAAAATAAATATAGATTATTTAATTTTAAATTATTTTAATATCCATTTTTGATAAGGAAGAGTTGATTCTCTACGGATGGCAGCACAAATGGTAGTGTATCTGTTTTGGGTATAGGGGGTTGTTGGTTCGAATCCAATCCATCCGATTAGCGAGGAGTCCGAAAAATTAGAATCAAGCAACTATAATTATCATAGTCGGGCTTTAATATTTATTTTCTAGTATTATTTTATCATTTTATTAATCTATGGATTAAATATATGGGTAGTTCTAATTTCACGGGCAAAACATGATAACTTGAAGGAGTTAAATAGCATGTTTAGTGTATTCTTAAAAAAAGAGTTAAGCTCTTGATATTTAAATCAAATATTAAATTGAAAAGAAGAAAAACTCCAACATAAGAATATATCTAAGGATGATGGAAGGACTAATGTTCAATCTTACTTTCCCCTCCCCCTTCCCCTTCATCCTTATCATATTGTGGACCAATCTCCTTGACCTTTGGCTCTCTCAGTTGTATTGTTTGGATTAACAACATCTGCAGTTTTGTCGTTTCATGGTTATCCCATGGGAGATTTTTTGTTCTTATTATCTTTTTTGTTATTGAACTGAGGGATGGGTTTGTGATTCAAAGATATTATAACAGAAGCTACTTATTTGGGGTCTCATACAGACAAAGTTCAAAAGGGTTTGTCACTAGGGGTAGCTTTATTTATTGTAAGTGAGGTTTTTTTTTTCCTCAGTATCTTCTGAGCCTATTTTCACTCATCCTTAGCCCCCGCAGTGGAAATAGGCTCAGAATGACCCCCAAAGGGGGTTGAGCCCGTGAATGCCTCAGAGGTGCCGACGGCCAATACTACAATATTACTCTCTTCAGGTTCTTCGGTGACAGTAGTTCATCATTCTTTAGTAGATCGTCTAATAGAATGGGCGAATGATGGATCTGTTGCAACTTTGGGTTTGGCATCTGTTTTTACTTTGCTTCAGGGTTTGGAATACTTACAGGTAGGCTATACTCTTACAGACGGGGTCTTTGGATCAACTTTTTACATGGGAACAGGGTTCCACGGATTACACGTAATCATTGGAACCCTTTTTTTGTTGGTCTCCGCTGTTCGTATATATGCCTATCAAGTCACAAACAGTCATCATATTGGAGTAGAATCTTCTATCCTATATTGACATTTTGTGGATATTGTTTGACTTTTTTTGTTCGGAGCAGTTTATTACTGAGGAGGACAAAGTCAAGAATAATTAATAAGATAAATTATTATTCTATTATAAGGAGAACAATGTATTTATTCCAGACGTTTAATCCTCGCAATATAACTCTTATCAAAGACAGGAGAGGAGGTTTCTTAGGAATTTGTAAACAACTTAAGAGTAAAATAAGAATTACCACACTTACTAGACTAGTACAATATAGTACTACTCTCAGTCGATTTCGATCTAAAATTCGTTCGAGTTTAACGAACACAGATTTGCGCTCTCAAATATTTAGTAGTATTTGAGTGACTCCTTATTTAGATAGCGGGTTAAGTAATCCTCATGGTACAGGGGAACTTTGTCTTATTGTTTCAAATATAATAGATACTTGTGTAAATTCATGAATACCTGAATTATTGAGGGTATTTATTCAATTTATAACCGAATATTCTGACCAAATACTAGCTATTAGTCTGCTTTTTTTAATTTTATCCCTTCCTTTAAGTCATTATTTATGTAATAAGATGCTTCCTATTAGTATTAAATTATATTTTAAAAATAAAACAAGTATACAAGATTCAATATTGACAGGGGTAGAGTCTTCTATTTCAAAGGAAGAAAAGACTTTAAATAAAAATACATCTACAGAAGAAAAAGAGGATCTAGAAGAGAAATCTAATAAATGAACTTCTCGTCTTATTTTAATCTGTCATTGTACTTATCTGTTTATATATTTTATTATAATAATTATTATTTCACTGAAATATAAGGAGTTATTATTTTTATATAATAATGCTTTTAATTTAGGGATACCAATGAATGATTGTACTTTTACTATAGATGAAATAGTGAAGTCTAACAAAATATTGCTAATTAGAACAATTAGGGTTATTCTTACTCCTCTAACACTTGTATTAGTTATTTATGTTAAAGTTAACACAATGGGTATATTCAAATGAGGAACAATCTACACAATGTGTTCTTTATTCTGTAGTGTTTTCATTTTAATATTATTTTTTGGTTTCCAACTAAATATATGACTTCTTATGAGTTCAATAATAGTAGAAGTTCTGGTCTTCTTTTTCTCTTTTTTACCTGAAATTTCGCAATTGGCGATGATGATTACAAACTTTAAATTAGGAGTTAAAGCGTTAGTGGGTACTTGAGGACGATATTATTATAGACAGTATTATTTTTTTAATTTTCAACCTCTAAGAATTCCATGACAATTGAGAAATATCACCTATAAGGCAGCTACAGGAGGAGCAGTTGTTAACTTAGGTCAACAAGGAGGAACAAATCCTAATAACCCATCAGGAGGAACTAATCTTCCAAGTGACACAGCAAGTACTGTAGAGCATCCGTCTACAGTAATAGGAGTGGATATTTTTCTAATGACGATGCAAAATCAATTTGATAGCTGATTATTTACCGACTTACAAAGGATAGTTCCTAATTGACAAGACAGATTTCCTTGAATTCGTAACTTCCGTGTGATGCGAGCTCCAAATTGAATACCTTTTCATTGAGAATATTCTATAGATCCTGGATTAAGAACAAATGTTGCTGCTAGAATAGTGAATTCTTATTTGATAAGTTATGACGCAGCTCGTAACACTCCACAGTTTGCCGAGTGAATGCTTGGGTATTATGAACTAAATATGGCTTTAAGAAACTTACCTGTTCCGGAGCAGTATAGCCAAAAAGTGCCAACATTTGGGTGTTATTTATATGAAACTCTGGCTCAGAGGTCCTGCTGTCTTAGGCTTATTCATAGGGAAATGGGGCATCTATATTCAGAAACAACTCTGAGGGCTATACATGCTGAAATAGTTAGACTGAGAGGTTTTATGGCTCATGTCGATCGTGAAGCCTATGAAGTCCGAACAAGCTTTGGTATACTTGTCCACTGGGACGAAACGTTCCGGAGAACTCATTCAGCAACCTTGCCCTTTTATGAAAACTTTCATAATGCCATAAGTGATTATCGTGCAGATTTCGGAAATTATGGTTGGGGGGTTGAAGAAAAGTGAATAGACCTAATGATTGCTTCTACGACTCCGCCTGCAGAAAGGACTTTGCCTGCAGAAAGGACTTTGCCTGCAGAAAGGACTCAGACTGCAGGAAGGACTCAGACTGCAAGAAGGACTCAGACTGCAGGAAGGACTCAGACTGCAGAGAGGACTCAGACTGCAGAGAGGACTCAGACTGCAGAGAGGACTCAGACTGCAGCGGATAGATATTGAATGCGTAAAGAAAAAGGAACAGAAGTTAGTAGAAAGGGTAAGGAGGTAGCAGGTAGTGTACAACAACCACAACCTGTTGTGATGTCAAGACAACCAGTAGGATTGTCCCAAGGAATACTACCTAATGATCCATCTCCTTTCTCTTCTTTTGTACCTGACGATAGGAATAGAGCGCCCAGAGAAATTATCAGCATTTCTTCGGAGGATGAGGAGGAAGATTTAGGCGGAGAATTTGCACGTGAAATGAAACAGGCAAAAACCCTATCTCTATTCGAGTCTATGCGTCAACCTACTGGACCTAGTACTTCTTATGATCCTGGACCTAGTACTTCTTCTAATCCTGGACCTGGTTTGTATAATCCTGGAGGTTCTCGTCCTCCTGAACCTGGTGGTACTCCTTTTTATAATCCTGAATTAAGCTCTTCTTCTACTCAGGAACCTAAACAAAGCTCTTCTTCTTCCACTCAGAAAGCTAGACGAAGTTCTTCTTCTACTCAAGAACCTAGACGAAGTTCTTCTCAGCATTATAAACCACCTAAACCTACTAGACCTACTTCTACTGGATATAGACCTGAAAATCTTGATATACCTAGACCACCTATTTCTTCATCTAGACCTAGTTCACCCCTTCCTTCTTTTGCTGAAGCTGGGTTCAACGACTTTACCTTTAGATCTCGGATTAGACCCCCTATTGGAGATCCTCTTCCTGTTCTTACTGTACCACCTATACCAAGTGTTTCTTCAAATCAAGCAGCAGCTATCCCAAGTACTTCTTCTAATCAAGGAGCTATACCCAGTACTTCTTCTAATCAAGCAGTTAGACCAGGTTCTTTTCTTAGTCAAGTAGTTAGACCTAGTTCTATGCTTCAAACTATCCGTAGACCAATTTATTCTAATGAAGGTTTTTGGCCTATTAATCCACTGAGCAATCGACCTAATTCACCTACCAGTGAAGGGGCTAGTATTAATGAGTTTAATAAGAGAGGGAGAGAGACCGATAATTCATCGGAGCCTATTCCAAAAAGAAGACAACATCCTCGTCCTCCGAAGAAAGGGAACTTAGGAATTTTCTCATTTTTACAAATATTTACTTTTACAGAGAAAGAAGAGATAGCTTTTAATTCTAGTCCATCTAATGAAGGAATTTCATCTATATTAGAATCTTGAGGACATAATTATTTTGTTAATGTAGATTCTTTTGAAACTAGTCTTGTCAAAGATTTGGAACCTGTGATAAATTGAAGTAATCAAATAGTAGACATACTAGGGAATCCAAAAATACAATGAATGTTACATATTTTAAATGAGATATCTCCTATTTGATGTTGTATCATACTATATTATTCAGTGCCTAAAGTGATAAAAATTATATTTGATTTGTTAAATCAAATAAATAACATGGACTTCGGAATAAGAGTAGAAATAGAGAAATCAGTAGAAGAAGATATAAATAAATTAATAGCTATAATTAAGAGATATGTCTTAATATTCTCGGCTGTAATTATAATTATAATAATAATTAATGTTGTAATAAGATGAGAAGATTACTTAAAATTATGAGAACAGGCTTTTGGCTATAGTATAAATGAAATACGAGATACTGATAATTTATATATGGGTAAGACTACAATTACTAGATCACTTAGATGTGTTTCTATTTTATTAAGTATAATAACTCTTTTTATTAGTTATTATACCAATGGGTCTACGAATTGAAAGACAAGAGTAGCATTATTTTCTTTCATTGTAAATATTCTTAATATTATTTTCTATTTTAATAATTTATTTATTATTTTCGTCCCAATAATAACGGGTTTTCTTATATGTTTTAGATTTTTATGGGGTGAAATCTTTTATCTATTTCATATTATTCGTTATTTAAAAGATATTATTTTTATATTAGGTACTTGACTTAAAAATAAGAATATTTATATATTAGGAGTTTTACCTGGTTTAGATGGGAATGGATGGGAAAATCAAGATAATCAACTGCATGTAGTCCAAAATGAGAATATTGGAATAAATCAGAATGATAATAATTTAGTTCCGTTAAGTAATTCAACTTCTTTAGCTGAATATAACTATCAAAGTCAGGAATTATTTTATCAGAAAAATATGCATAAATTAAATAATTTTTTTGGGCCTTTAGTTCCTGATTGGAAAACGCGATATGCTAATTTTATAAATATTAAAAAAGAATGTTTAGGTGTGTGAATCTCAGATGATTTAGTCAAAATTTGTAACCAAGATGCTGCGAATTTAAAGAATGATATTTATCCTAAGACGATTATGAGATCTTGAATTTTAACTAGTAATGCTAGTCAAAGTGCTATTTGATATAGAGATATATTAGATGAATATGAACTTGGATTTAAATTGTTATCTTCCAATAATAAAAATATGTCAAGTATAGCACTAGAAAATTCTTGACATTTTTATAATCTGCTTAAATATATTATAATCTATGATAATAATTTATCTCCTGAAATAAAATCGATTTTATATGAAAGAGTAAAATTAGAAGCAAATAATGTACATAATATTAATGAAGAAATGCATAAAATATTATCTATTTGATCGACTTGTTTTCCCATATTAACTATAGATTGATGATGAATTGCAAAAGATGGTATAAATTATGTCCCATGGGCAAATTTTGAAGCTTTATATAATAATATTCGTGCTGTTTATGCTGAATCAGAGGCACCTAGAGTGGAAGTGGGAAAATTTCTTATCAATCAAGAGAATCTTCAAAGACAAACAGGAATAAATACAGGGGAAAATTGAAAGAAAGTATGGGATTCTGCAGCAACAATAAGAAGTACTTCTTCTTTCAGCACTCTTTCATCTAATAGTATTATTTCCAATATTCCTTTACCTTCTAATAGGGATATTTCTCCTATTTCTCTGCCTTCTAATAGTATTCTTTCTCAAATTCCTTCTTACAATACTCTGCCTTCTGAGAGTATGTTAAATTCATCTGAATTTAATAATTTAACTCAAAATCGACCTAATTCTTCCTCTAGTCAACGATCTAATTCTCCCACTGGGGATCAAGTTAATTCTCCCTTTAATGAAAAGTTTAAACCCTATTTATTATCAAATGAAGAGGTTAAAATTAATAAATTTGGAAAAAGAGAGTTGGAAGATTCCTTTGAGTCTTCTCCAAAAAGAAGACAATTTACTCCACCTACAAGCAAAAATTGTCTAGTAGTCGGGTATTTATGAGTATTAGATAAATATAAAGAAGAAGCAGAAGCTTGTGTTGCTAAAAAAACAATTGAAAGTTCTTTCATCCCTAATGAAAGTCCTGGTTATATTTTTATAAATGAATCATGATCAGAATATTTTAATGCTATATTTCTTTTTTTAATAAAGTATCAATTTTGTATAATATGAATGGTTTCTTTTCTTACTTTATATGGAATCTATGTCAGTGTTCCTAAAAATATAGAATTGTTTTTTGGATATAATAAAGATATACATAAAAATAATAAAGAAGATATTCTAATTGAAAAAGTTACTCATTGAAAAGATATTTTTAAAGTCTTAATGTTTATGCTATTAATTTGTATGATACTTTTGGCATGAAGAGATATTTTTGACTATTACAATCCTTTTAACTTAACTGATAGAATTATAAATTATGAAAATAATGATAATATTAATGTGACTTCACCTAGTAAAGAAAGAGCATATTTAAGATTATTTATACTTGCCCCTATGTGAAATTTATCAAATTTATATAAAAATTATAAAACTCATGGATGAAAAAAAATTAGAACTTGATTCGCATTATTTTCATTGATAGTTTCTATTATCTTAATAGTATTTCATTCTAGTAAAGAGCTTTCTTCTTGGTTAATATACCTTTTATTCTTATGTATTATTGTTCCTTTATTGGAACTGTTTCCATTGTTGTCCCTGTTCTCTATAAATAGATTACTCTTTATTAATATTGCCTTTATAAAAAGTAATTTAATTAAATATTTTCAACTACTTAATTCACAATGGAAGATCTTTTCTGATTTTTGAGTCAAAGGTATCAGAAAAGTAAATGGATCAAAATTAAAAATTATAGGAGTTCTTCCTCCATCTTTGGAAGTAATAATAAATGATCCTCCTCCTGGTGAAGAACTCAAGAGACTTTCCAAAATCGAACACCGACCTCTGCGGTATCATATACTTTCAGAGTGATTAGGAATATTCTGAGAATATAAGGTGGATGGTACAGTTCTAGATCTAGAACGCCGTTTATTATTAGATAATACATTATTGGATAATACACTAGCTGAAGTATACTTTCGTAAAGTATTCAGAGACTATGGTGCAAGTGATAGTCTAAATTCTTTGATTAATAAATTTAAGAGTTACAAAACGGAAAGGCATGGGACTTTAGGTGTTAATATTTTAGAGTGAGCGCTAAAAGAGAAAATTATACTGAAGGAAAAAAGGGCTATATGGCCGGCGAATATGGAGTTACCACCGGAATTTAAACAGAGAGAAAACCTTATTGCGAGGTTAGAAAAGATATTTAGAAAAGAGTTCCGGGATATAACACAAAAAGCAGATTTCCTACAGGAGTACTATTACATGCAAAATCAGCACCCGACACTATTGACAAAAGCTAGAAGATATTCTAAATTGAGTGATTTATGTAGGACATGACCACCACGTCTTGATGGATATCACGAAAGCCAAATAATAAACCAAACAAAGCACGTATGAGCTAAATTTAATAAAGATTACCCCAAAAATAATTAATAATTGCAAACTATGAAAAGTATTAAGGATATTAAATATCAAAAATACTTTTTTGATATCTTTACGTTCTCCATGATAAATATAGTTTAATGGTAAAACGGTTGTTTGTGGTGTAATTCATTTAGGTTCAATTCCTAATATTTATCCATCTAAAAAAAATCCTAATGGATACCTTTTTTATTGAAAGGTTGGATTTAATTTATAATTTTTCCTAAGTATTGTTCTAAAATACATAAGAAAATTCTGTATATATTAGCATATACTATCTTTTAGCTGAGATGCCTTTAAACTTTACACAAAAAAAAATGGAAATTTTTAGTAACAATAGATATCTTGAGTATTGAGGTATAAATAAAATGCTAAAATTAAGTTTTTCATGTATTTTATTCCCTTTTTTAGGTCTTATGTTTATATTTAATTTAGTTTAGATTGTTTTCTGATTAATAACATTAATAATATAAAATTAGGGTATTGGATTACTAAATGAAATATTCTTAAGAAAGGAAAAAGGACTCTTTTTAAGTAAAAATAACCCTAAAAACTTAAAGAGGGGATAAAAGGAATGCATCTATCCTATTCAATATATTTAAAAGAATAGGATGCATTTATATTCATCTGTTAATTCTAGAAATTTAAAAATTCTATTAATATAGGATAGGGTGAAAATATAGTAAATAGATGGGTGAAATATAAATGACAACAAAATGTTACAAGCAGCAAAAATTATTGGATCAGGATTAGCAACAATCGGTTTAGCAGGAGCAGGGGTAGGTATTGGATTAGTGTTTGGTAGTTTAATTACTGGAACAGCTAGAAATCCTTCTACAAGCGGTCAATTATTTACATACGCAATCTTAGGCTTTGCATTAGCAGAAGCGACAGGTTTATTCTGTTTAATGATGGCGTTCTTATTATTATATTCTTAATTAGTGTGATTCTAGTCAAGTCTCATATTGGTATTAGCGTACAATACTAATATTAAAGTATTAATAAATTTCTTCTATATGTATACTTTAAATGGAATACAGTAATTTAAATTTAGATTAATGATACATAAATAAGCAATAATATTAGAATATACTTTATTCTAGATAAAATTATTTTTATGAAGTCTAAAGAGATATCGTCTATATTTAAGATTAATAGAATGTATAGGAAAAGAAAATAAGTATTACAGTATATAAGCTAACAATGGAAGCTAAGACTTGAAATTAGTATAAATAAAAGTAAAGGGTTATTAAACTAATTATAATCGTTTTATTTAAAGTTAATATATTATAGTTTTTTTTAGGGTAGGTAAAGGAGAAAGAAAAAATAATAATGGAATTATCCTTAATGCTGTTTATATTAGGAACTATAGGTTTTATCTTTAATAGAAATAACTTAATTTTAATGATAATTTCCATTGAAATTATATTATTAGCTGTTTCAGTAATGATCTTAGTCTTTTCATGAGAATACAATGATGTTCTAGCAGAAATTTTTGGTTTATATATTATTGCTGTAGCAGGAACAGAATCAGCAATAGGATTGGCAATCATGATAGCCTATTTTAAAATAAGAAAAGGTTAAATTCAATTCTGTCTTATTTAAGTTGTTATTATCATTGCAATAATTTGCAGGTAATAGGAAGTAGAAATAGTTAGGTCTTTATTTCTAAAAAGCTTATTTTCCCTGATACCTGTATCAGGGAAAATAACTCTATTATCTCATATTAGTGTAGTTTAAAAGTTAAAACAATTATATGAAAATATAGATAATAAAGGTCCGAATCCTTTCACTAAATGAAAAATATAGAAATATATTTTGTACTCTTTTTGATTAGTTTGTAATCAAATCTTAGAATTAGGAAGTTAATTATTTCCTGGTTCTTCATTGTATTTAAAATTCAAATTTTTAAAAATTTGAAGAATAGTATAAAAGTTCATCCCTTTTCTAAAGGAAAGGATGAAAAATATTAAATTCATTAAATTAGTATAATTAATAATAAATTAATTTAGATAAGTAAAAAACGAGAAGTATTATTATTATTTAATTATTCTTTAATTGAATTTGATTTTTCAATTGTTAGAATCTATATAACTTTTGAAATAATATGTAAGTATTGAGATGACCATGCTAAGAATATCGGTTAAATTTTGTACAAAAAATTTATAAAATGTATATAAGTATAGTATTGCTTCCTTTTTTAGCAGCATTGGTTAGTGGATTTTTTGGGCGAATATTAGGAACTAAAGGAGTTCATGTTTTTAATGTAACATGTATATTAATTACAACTTTATTGGCATTTGTTGCATTTTATGAGGTTGTTTTATGTAATTCACCTGTAAGTGTTGAGTTATTTCCTTGAGTTCTTTTAGAAAGCACTCATATTCACTGATCATTTTATTATGATGAATTAACAGTAAGTATGTTGATACCAGTATTAATAGTTTCATTGTTAGTTCATCTTTATTCTATAGGATATATGGGAGAAGATCCACATCAACAAAGATTTTTTTCTTATATATCTTTATTCACAGGATTAATGTTAATCCTTGTCACAGGTAGTAATTTTTTAGTTATGTTTTTAGGTTGAGAAGGTGTAGGAGTTTGTTCTTATTTATTAGTTCATTTTTGATATACTAGAGTATCAGCAGTGAAGAGTGCCATGAATGCGATGTTTACAAATCGAATTGGGGATTATTTCTTAACTTTAGGGTTTTTTGCGATATTTTATACTTTTGGAACATTGGACTATAGCACTGTTTTTTCTTTAGCTCCTTATATCAACACAAATGTCATTACATTCATTTCTATTTTATTACTACTGGGGGCAGCAGCCAAATCGGCACAACTTTCACTGCATAGTTGATTACCATTTGCCATGGAGGGACCTACACCAGTATCTGCTTTGATTCATGCCAAATTTTAGTAGTGGCCAGAATATATAATTTCTGAATTTATACAATGTGATTATTATTATTTTACAATAATTTCAGGGAGAAATTTACCTTAGAGACTTTACGTATAATATTATTTAAGTATATCTAAAATAATAAAGACAAAGTCCTTTAATTATTATTAAATATTTACTAAAAGAATTTTTAGTTAGATATTATGATTTATACAATATTATTCCTATCTTAAATCTTTTGTTTATTAAAAAATCAGAGGGTAAAAATATAAGCAATAAAAATTTAATTATGACTAAAGAAAAATTAAATCCTTATTGAATAAGTGGTTACGTTGATAGTGAAGGCTCATTTATCTTTAGCATTAATAAAGATAAGCGAACAAAGTTCGGTTTATCTTTTAGGGCTAGGTTTCAAATAGGTGTTCATGAAAGTGATAAGTTTATTTTATATAGAATTAAAGAATACTTTAATGATGTAGGATCTGTTCGTAAAAATAAATCCTACTATTATTATATAGTAGATAATGTGAAAGATATAGATACTGTTATTATACCTCATTTTGAAATATATCCTTTATTAACTTTTAATAAATTTAGAAGTTTTTATTTATTAAAAGAATGTATTAAAATTACTAAAGCTACTAAAAGCATTCAAGAAAATAAGAATAAGAATATTGGTAAAAAGATTGGCTTTTGAAATTATAATTTAACAAAAGAAGAATTTGTGAAATTATTGTCATATAAAGCTACATTTAAATTAGGATTTAAAGCTAAAATATTTGACAATGTTGATAAGACTTTAAATCTTGAAACAATAACTATACCTTACTCTTCAAATTTAGCGATAAATCCTTATTGGTTAGCTGGATTTGTTGCGGGGGATGGTTCTTTTGGATGTTATAAAAGAGGAGATAAATATAAAAATTATTATTGTAGTTTTAGAATTAGTCAAAATGTGATAGATATATCTCTATTAGTATTAATACAAAAATATTTAAAATGTGGTAAAGTATTTAAGTTTAAGAATGGAATGTGTGACTTAAGTGTATATGCTATAGAAGATTTAAATAAAGTAATTGTTCCCTTTTTTATAAACTATAAATTAGAAACGAGCAAGGAAAAAGATTTTATTTGTTTTCAAGAGATTTTAAACGTATTTAATAAGAAAGGATTTAGAACTGAGTGGAAAAAAGAAGATTTACAAATAATAAAAGATTTAATATTAAGTATGAATAATTATAGACGGAAAATTTAATTAGAGAAATAATAATTAGAATATCGGCTACCATGGTAAACTCGTAGTTGCCTTAGAATATTGAATAATATTCTTAATTCATTTCAATATATGCTGGAACCCATTTTTCTTTTAATGAATAGAAATAATAAATTCATTTATATAGGGAAACTTAAATGGCAATCAGCAGGTTTTATTATTTAAAACCTCCGAGATTAAATTTGAAATAATTTCTATTTTAAATTATTTTATATTCTAAAATAATTAATATACAAATTAAAGTGATAATCCGAAATTTTAAAATAAATTGGAACTGCGGGTGTTTATCTATTAATGAGATGTTCTCCATTAATAGAACAATCAGAATTAGCATTAACAATCATAATGTTATTAGGAGCGGTAACTGCCTTTTTTGCTGCTTCTATTGGTTTATTCCAAAATGATATAAAAAAAGTGATTGCTTATTCTACTATGAGCCAATTGGGAATGATGGTAATAGCTGTGGGTCTTAGTCAATATAATGTTGCATTAATGCATTTAGTATTACATGCGATGTATAAAGCTGGTTTATTCCTTGCAGCAGGTTCTGTTTTACATGCTATGGCAGACCAACAAGATTTTAGAAGATTTGGGGGATTAGTGAAATTATTACCGTTAACTTATATAGTAATTTTAATAGCTTCTCTGAGTCTTGCAGCATTTCCTTGGTTTAGTGGTTACTTTTCTAAGGATTTGATTATTGAATTAGCTTATGGTTCTTATTCCTCTTTAGGTTATTTAGTTTATCTATTAGCTGTTATAGCAGCTTGTTTTACAATGTTATATTCTACTAAATTAATATATTTAACCTTTTTAAGTTATGCTAATGGACCTAAAGGTAATTATGAGAATGCTCATGAATCTCCTTGATTTATGACACTTCCTTTATTTATATTAGGAATATTAAGTGTATATTTAGGAAATATATCCAAAGATTTCTTTATAGGATTAGGAACACAAGGTTTAGGTAATAGTCTTTATATTCATCCTAATCATATAATATTTATGGACACGGAATTTGGTATCCCTTCTTTCTATAAATTATTACCTCTAATTCTTAGTATGTTTTTAGGAATATTAGCACTTTACTTATTTGAAAAAAATTCTTCTTTATTATTAAAAATAAATACATCTAAGTTAGGTCAAAATATGTATAGATTCTTTAATCAAAGATATTGAGTAGAATTGATATATAACAGATTAATAGTGAAAAACACTTTATTCATTGGATATATTACAGGAACTATTTTAGATAGAGGAGTGTTTGAATTAGTAGGACCAAGAGGAGCAGTGGCAGGGTTATATAAAATAAGTCATTATTTTGATAGCTTTGATTCAGGATCTATCGGAAGATATGCTTTCGTCATGTTCTCTGGTTTATTAGGATTAGTAGGATTATGATTAAGCCTATCCTAATTTAGAAATCAAAAAAGTAAGAAGGAGTGGATCTTGACTAAAAAGTTCTTTCCTTCTTACTGTTTTCCTAGAGTTATCTAAAAAGAAAGAAGGAAAATTATAATTTTAATTTTTATTTTCTTTGCATAAAATAATTTTTTCATGACTCAACGTGGTTGGGTATAGGAAAATACTAGCCCCCTTATGCTTTAAAGGAAAGTATTGTTTTATATTAACATTTAATTCATGATAAGTAATTAACCTTAAACTAATATATGGTAATTTCCTTTTATGTGTGTAATTAAATGAATATAAAGAATGTTCTTTTTAAAGATATATTAAAATTAATATAGTGTTGTATTTGATATATGTTAGAATATAGTGAAGAATAAAAGTTTATTTTCTCTATTTTATTATATCTATGAATTGAAATAGGATTCCAAATATTTAACTTAGAAAAAAATGAAATTCAGTTTAAGTAAAATACCATGCTCTTCATTTAGAAGAGCATAGTATTTATAAATGTGATTAATCTAATTTTTGTAAAAGATATTAATTTTAATAAATGGTTTAATTTCAAAGAATCATGTACCTTTGATTAATGAGTAGACCCAGACGCTAGCTGGGATATAAAATGAAATTTTATGTCCTATTATTATATTTTCTGTCCAACTTAGAATTGAATAGGATTTATACTAATAATAATATATTTTATATTTTATTTAAATATAATCTACTTAAGGAATATATATAACAACATATATTATAAATATTCGGGAAGAATTACTAGATAAAATTTCGGACTACCGCATGCTTGTGGCCAGAAATGGCAATAAATAAAAAAAAATGTTTAATACTTTAATTAATTTAATAGAAGGAATATATATTAATCTAATTTCCAAAATTAGTTCAATGTTTGATTCATTTATATTATTTTTCGTCCTATTTTTGATTTGAATTATTATAATAATATTTAAGTCCAAAATCTATAAAGATGAGAATGAGAATATTCCATCTTTTAATTATATTGAATTATATGAATTACCTGAAGATGAGAATTCAGTTGAAAATGCATTTAATTCTAATAAGTTAGAAATCGGAGATGATCTTGGTGTTATTCAAGGCAAATCATCTAAAATAGATGAAATAGTGAATAATTATTTATTAACTAAATCAGAATCAGAAGATTCTTTTAAAAATGTTTCAGAAAGAGATGTCCCTCCGTCTATTTCTAATAATATGTTAATATCTGCAGATGATTTAAATAGTAATTGAAGATCACTAAGACAGAGTGGTTGTTCAGCATCTATTTATTTTTATGCAGCATGTTCTTTATATTATATTATTCAAAATGAAATGATTATTAATTATCATAATATAAGTGATAATGGAAGTTCTGAGGATACTTTTTGACAGGAAACAAAAAGTTACAATATTCGTTTAGGTTGAGATAGTTTAAGTAAGATATTTGTGTTATTAGTAGGATTTATCTTTACTTTTGCATTTATAGCAAATTGAAGTAATATAGAATTATTAGGTATTAAGGGAAAGAATTTCATTCTTAATTTAGTAGGAATGGAATTTTTATTAATTATAGTTTTTTTAGTAACTAATATGCTTTTATTCTATATTTTTTTCGAAAGTATATTACCCGGGTTATTTTTATTAGTAGGAATATATGGAGCTCAACAAAAAATAAAAGCAGCTTTTTATTTATTTTTATATACATTGTTAGGTTCATTATTTATGTTATTAGTCTTATTAAAACTTTATGCAGATGGGGCGAGTTTAGATATGCGAAAATCTATTGATAGTAATATTACAAGAAATTGATCTATTGCAGGATGAATGGGTTTAATTTTTGCATTTGCCGTAAAAACTCCTTTAATTCCTGTTCATACTTGATTACCTTTAGCTCATTCTGATGCTAATGTATCTGGTAGTATTATTTTAGCAAGTGTAGTTTTAAAATTAGCATTATATGGAATATTAAGATTATTAATAGGAATATTAATAGCGGGTGTTATATTAATACCAACAATGCTAAGTTGAGCTAGTTTAAGTACAGGATATGCAAGTTTAACGACGATAAGACAATTTGATCTTAAAGTCTTAGTTGCTTATTCAAGTATTGCTCATATGGGATCAACCTTAATAGGAGCTTTTTCTAATGAATTACCAGGAATATTTGGAAGTATTTTGTTCGGTTTAGCTCATGGAGTAGTAAGTCCAGGTTTATTTATCCTTGTTGGAGCTGTTTTATACGATCGATCTGGATCTAGAAATATTATTTATTATAGAGGTTTAACTCTTTTATTACCTGTCTTTGCAGTTTGTTTCTTATTATTAGTATTTGGTAATATGGGAGTTCCTTTAACTGGTAATTTCTTAGGAGAATTCTTAAGCTATTTAGGAGCTTATCAAGAAAATGTCTTTATAGTAAGTATAGCTGCATTATCTATAATATTTAGTGCTGTTTATAGTATCTATATGTATAATAGAGTGATGAGTGGATCTCTTTCTCCTTATGTTTCTATAATCCCTGATATGTTTAGAAAGGAATTTGCTATAATTGCACCCTTATTATTTGCAACTTTCTTATTAGGTATTTATCCTTATTTTATTTCTTATGATATAGAATACGGATTATCAAGTATTTTATTATTTAGTTGTACTGCATTTACGTTCTATATAAACCCAAGAGATAGAGATTGAGAGAGAGAAAAATATTACCAAAAACTTTATAAATTCTGCAATTATGCTCACCCATTTGATGTGTTCGGAGGTGAGAAAGAAGTAGAAGAACTTCTTAAATCATGAGGAGATAGCTATCATTATAGTCACCCATTTTATCAGTTTGGAAATGCTAAAAAAGTAGAAGAACTTATTAAGATTTGAGAAGATAGAAAGTTTAGAAGAGCATTAACGGTTCTAGGTTATCCTCCTGAAGATAAAGTGCGTCCTTTTAGGAGGATACCTGAATATAATCATGAAGTGTATGATATTATAGATGCTCTTTGCTATTGTACGCCACCTAAGAAATCTAATGCAAGCCAAATAAAGGATCCAAGTACAGAAGGAGGTACTCAAAGTAATAACATAAATTCTCAATCTAACCTACAAAAGGATAAGCCACCTAAAAAACCAAGAAAAGGATTGTTTAACTTGATCTTTTCCACATTATTTTCAATACTTACAAAAAGGATATTGCTGTTTTTCTTGTTACCAATATGTACAGTTCTATTTCCAAATGCATGACCCCATATACAACCTATTGTTGTGGCTCTCATTGATTTCTTTCATAATGGGGACTTCTATGCCTTAGTTGCGGCAATAAGTAAACATGGATTAGATATATTAAATAAATGAGATAGGGGTAATATTAAGGAAACTCTTAAAGCGATTTATGATGAGTCTCTACTTTATTTTATGAACCTATATGAAAAGTGAATAGAAGTTTTTAAGTATATACAGGATGAAGGTTTTCCACTTATGCAAGAATCTTTTAATGACTTCAGTGAAATCTTTATTAGTAATGTTCATCCTGTTTATATAGAAATATTGTGTGATTTTTTTAAACATTATGAAATTTTTATGCAGTTTGTTGTTTAGTCCCTATACTATTATTTCATTTTCATGGTATTGTTTTCTGATGAATAATAATAGCAATAATAGGATTCCACAGGGAAATAGTTAAAAGAAATTAAATACTAGAATTAAGGGGGCTATAGCTCTTTTAAAAATTTTCAGATCTTTGATTCTAATCTAATAATTAAAGAAATTTTATAGAATACTATTTAAATAAGGGGATAAAAACTTTAATAAATCTTAAGATTTTTATTCTTTTTTAATTTTTAAGAATATAGATTTAGACTTTTTTATAAAAATGACGAAGATTGCCGTCCCTTAAAACTGGGACGGCAATATGGGCGGGAATATAGTAAGAAAAAGAATAACAGATTTCAAAAATTATTATGTGATATGTAAATAGGGCATAATTTGCCACAACTAGTTCCTTTCTTTTATTTCCACCAAATCTTATTGGTATTTCTAGCTTTAGGAATATTATTACTTTTATTTTCTAAATATATATTACCTAATATGCTTTCTATTTTCTTAGGAAGACATATATTAGGAAATAAAATAAATTAATAAATGCCAGGCATTTATTACTAATTGTATAATTTAGGAAAGAATGAAAAATATATATATTTTAGAATCCCCCTCGCGGGCTATAGCCCGCGAGGTTTAAAAACCAGTAACAATAGTTCCTCATATCTGTTGGTGCGATGAGGTTGAAACTAGTTTTGAATAAACAAAACTTTTTTGTTTATTCAAATCAAGATAAGGAAAGAATAAAAGTGGCTTAAAGCCACTTTTTTCCTTAATACATAGATCTTCAATCTTTTGAAAATAAGATTGCTAATTGCGATAGAATATAAAATAAAAAAATGAATTTTTTTATTTTATATTTAAGAGATAGGAAAAATATCAAATACTTTAAATTTGTTCGTATGAATAATAAAACAAAGTAGAGATTATTTGATCTTATTCTCATTTCTTATCAGAATATAAAAAGATATTAATAAAAATACGTATTTTTATTAATATCTTTTTATTCTAGAGGTTATAAAAGAATTTAAGAAATCTTTTATAACTTTATTTGATATAGTATAAAGGTAATACGAGTTATTTAAAAATAACTTATTAATGGTTCGATTCCATTTATCAGTCTTTTTTTTTATAATGGAAGCTAGAATATTTTTAATTTAGTCATTTTTATTTTGATTCGAAACTAAAAAAGAAATTTAAAAATAAGCAATGTAGTATATTGTTTTAGATCACTTTTGTCTAGATTTTAGAAGGAAATTCGAAATTATTTTTTTTATTTGCTTTGCATAGAAATAAGGTAAATGGAATCAATGTAATAAAATTTATTTTGTTACTAGTTATTTTGTCTTAAAATAGTTAGAATAAATTAAAGAGAAGAATTAGATTAGGCAACTGGTCTTAAACCTTTGGTTTTATTTTCATTCAAATAAAATGTGAAGTATATAAGTGTTTAAATATCCTATATAGGACATTAAAAATAAAAAGAATAAAATTAATAACCAATAGTGGATTAATAAATAAAAAGCTTTTTATATTGTAAGAGAAATAAATCACCCCTGTCAGGAATCGAACCCAAATCATGATATTAGAAGTATCAAGCTCTACCATTAAGCTAAAGGGGTAAGGATCTTCCATGTAACAGTTATTATATGGATTAAAAATTTTTAATATTAAAGAGACAATACACGAAAAATGGATTAATAATACAAATTACATGTGAATTAAGATTAATAGTTTAATAGGATCTTCTTATATTACATATTTAAATGTACTCTTGTCGAATACAAGGCTTTAATCTTAAGATTAAAAAAAAAATTAAAAATAAGGAATTTAGAGCTAAATTAAGGGAGGTAGTTTTTCATAGTTGCTATTTTACTAATATTAGAGATCCATATAGTTATAAAGCCTTTTATTATAATTTCATTAATTTATTATTATTAACCTCTTTATTCAAATATAAGGGAATATAGTTTAATGGCAAAACATGGAGCTTCAAACTCTGGATCGGGAGTTCGAGTCTCTCTATTCCTGGAATATTGTTTTAAGTAATTTATCGTTTCATAGATAAAAATAGGATTAAACCTTCAACAGTTATAAATATTAAAATATAATTTTTATGATTATGTTTTTATGTTTACTCCTTGGCTTTGAATGTAAAATTAACAATTAAAAAGGAAGCATAAAAATAAAATATCAATATTTTTATGCTTCCAATGGAGTTGATTCCCTTAATAAGTATAGTTTGTCTCTTTAAAGAATCTATAATAGATTAGATATAATATCTAATATCTTATTAATATAGATTATACAATAAACTTTATTCTATATAGATGGGAAATATGTAAATTTATCCATTTTCTGTACTATAAAAAAAGGATAATTTAGGGATGTGATGGCCGAGTCTGGTTTAAGGTGTAATATTTGAAATATTAAGCATGACAAATGCCGCGAGTTCGAATCTCGTTCCATCCGAATAAATGATTTATTTAATATTCTCTTTTTATATCATTGCTTTTTTTACTACAAGTAGATTAATTGAATTCTAAATTAATCCTATTGAATTTATTAGAAAGAAGTATTATAATAAAATAAGACTTATAATAATGCTAAATATAAATACTAGTATTATACTATAATTCTTGGGGATTTAATTTAATTGGTAGAATATTGAATTTGCATTTCAAGTGTCTGGATTCGAGTTCCAAAATCTCCAATCTTAAAATAGGTATATTTCTTATTATTAAGGAGAGGGTAAGTATACAAAAACAACATTTCTTGCACCTTGCAATATAAATCGTTACTTTCCTCAATAAGAGAAAAACAACATAGGGTATTTATTGAGTTATTTGTGTCTTTGGTTTGCTCAGATAGCTTAATGGTATAGCTTAGCCCTGAAGCCGCTACGATAAGGGTTCGATTCCCTTTCTGAGCAGGATAGGAGTTTTTTCTTGTTTGTCTATAAAAATGAAATAAAAGAGAAATAATTAGAAGAATCAGATTATTTAAGATTTGAATTATTAGGTATTTTAATACAAATATTCAAGAGGAAATAGGATGACTATAAATTGAGCATCTTATAGGACTCGAACCTACACTATACGGTGCCGAAAACCGATACTCTACCAATTAAGTTAAAGATGCAAATAATTAAAAATAAATAGAAATTATTAAGTTATAAACTCAATAAGTGAATATCTAAAAAATTGCTTATTGTTTGACTCTTTTATTTTTCAACTTATTGAAAGAAATATTTTATATTTTCAATAATATAAGTATATTATTTTTTTTAATAAAAATAATTAAAATGGTTATGACGAAATTGGTAGACGTGGTAGGTTTAGGTCCTATGATCAATAGATCCTATGGGTTCGAGTCCCTTTAACCATATCTTAGTATTTATAAATAATGAGGTTCAGATATTTTGGATCTATCTAAGATCCCTAATATTATTTAAATAGCAATGAAATTAAATCTTTACTTGATTTTTAATTTCATCTTAGATTTTTATAAAAAATGTATGAAATATCTAAAAGTGAACGAGCATAGGTTAACGGTAGACTAGGTGTTTTCCAAGCATTTGGTATTGGTTCGAATCCAATTGTTCGTATTTTTTAAATAAAACGAATAATTGGTTAACTTATATAAAATGCAGTGAAACTAGTAAATATAGATTTAAGTTTCTTTATCTATTAATCTTAATCTTATACTTTTATTTAAATTTTTATTAACTTATGTTAATAATAGGGAGACTTATTTATGGGCTTGTAGCTTAATGTAAAGTTTCTCTTTGTCGCAGAGAAGGATGTCCGTTCGGAGCGGATCAGGCTCGAATTATTGGTTAAATAATGAAATGTAACCTAGTTGATACTAAATTATTATTAAAATTAAATGAAAATTCATGTTAGTTATTACTATTTTTAAGCAAAAATGAATAAAATCCAAGAATTAAAAGGTATTCTTGGATTTTATTCATTTTTCTCAGGTTTAATGCCTAAGTTACTGTTTATCTCTTTATAATAATATGGGGTATTTCTATATACTATACAAAGTAAAAATAGAACTGATTTATTCTAGTTTTTCAATGAAATAAATAGAGTACATTTTCGTGCAAATAGAAATAAAGAAGATAGGATAAATGTCATTAGGGGATTAGTTTAATGGGAGAACGGCGCCTTTACACGGTGAAAGTACAAGTTCGAATCTTATATTCCTTAAAAACATATAAAAATAGAAGAATCTTCTATTTTTGGGCCTATTTTTGAATTTCTTTGTTTTACGGGTAAACTAAGTATTATATCTACAGATAAAAAATAGGAAAAATGAAGACAAGATCAACTATCATTGTAAAAAACAGGAAGAGTCGCTATGGGTAGGGCAAGATGTTTGCTATACATTAGGATATATAATCCTTAAGGGTTCGAATCCCTTCTTTTCCGTCTAAGTTTATATAGAATTTAATGATTCAATATAAACTTAAATTAATATAAAATATGGAACGTAATATGTATTAGAAGAATAAAATTTTATTTTTCTAATTTAGTTTAGGAAAGAAATTATTTGTAAAGGGCTAGCTATTATATTAGGTGATGAGAGTATCAATATCATACAAATAAATAATCTTATGTTTATAATAAAGATTTGTAACCTTGTGTTTATAAATTTCAGGAGTAAAATTGAATTAATTTTATCTTTTGAAGGATATAACTCATATAAATAGAATTATAAATAGGAAATTAATGTATGTGTAACCTATGTGAAAACACCATGATTAAACCCCTGAGTGAACTGAATCATCTTAGTAACTCTAGGGAAAACAAATCAACCGAGATGCTTTGGAGTAGTGGTGAGCGAAAAGAAGAAAAGTCTAAGTATATCTGAATAAGTAAAAGATCGTTTTTAAGTTAGAGCACTATTTAATTAAAGTGTTTCTTTTGTAAAAAGACGTGTCAGTTAAGATTAAAAAAAAATAACTATATTTAAGCTCTATGCAAAATTAGAATTAAAAGCCTAAAATAGATTATTGAAATTAAATAATAATATTTTTATATTATTAACCATATAGGTTAAAGGTTAGAATCTTAAGGATATACGAAAAAAAGTAAAACGGAATGAAAACTGTTTGAAATTTATTTAAGTTATTATCCACAGAATATTTTAGAATATTCTATATTTCTTATTCCAGCAAATAAGATGTTAGTTGAATTAAGAAGGAATAAGGATAATGATTAAAGTAGGGGACCCTTCCTCTAAGACTAAATAGGATATAATAAGCGAGAGCGAACTAGTACCGTGAGGGAAAGCTATTGAAAAGTAATTTTAAAAGCAGCAGAAGTTTTTTTATATAAATGAATACACTGCGTACCTTTTGTATAAGTGCGACAAGAAGCATTGATTAATAATTTGGTGAGATTCCAATAGAGCTGTCTTCTGCTCTAACTCTACCTGTACATGCTAGTTGAAGTAACTCCTAAGTATGAAGCTACAGGGACAATGTAACATTAGACTCATGCTTTAAAGGTATCAGTGTGCTAGAGTAACTAATTCTATGAAGAACGAAAGTGAATACGCCTCGAGGTTTCGTGGAACAGAGTAGCAAGCTACTATGATGAACGTATATTTCTTATGCTGGTATGGGTAGAAGATTCAAAATCCCACGAAATAAAGCGTACTTCTAAGGAATTATACTCTATAACCGACTAACCGTCGGTAGAATCGGTTGTAGAGTAACCTATCTCCTCTCCTCATTTTATTTACAATATTAATTTTATTGGTAAAAATGGGGTGAGGGTAGGTTAATTTTACCCAAAATATTTATTTTGGGTAAAATATGGTTAAGGTATTAATCCGTGAACTTGGTAAGCCCTTAATTCTCAGTGGTGAAAACCAAAGAGGCAATATATAATAAGATAATGAGCTTTGACCTTACTTAAGTTATTGTATCGAATTGAGGGTAGAAGAATGTTCAAAAAGCGAAAGCAAGTTCGTAATGGACTTGATAGGTCTCTTGACTAAATCTGAAAAGATGCAGACTTGAACAATTGTGATCAACGTAAGTATTAAATTTGAGTCGATGTTTTTTATTTATCTTTCATTAGCTAAATAGGGAATAACTACCAATTAATGATTATTGCACATATCTAGGAATCATTGAAAAGATCTTCCGGAGGTCTAATTGGATATTGTAAGATAGAGCTAAAAAATCCATATACATAAGGAGTATGGGTTTCAGATTGATTGCATGAGCCGTGTGCGATGAAAGTTGCACGCACGGTTCTTAGAGGGGGAAAGTCCGAGAGGACCTACCTATCTCGATTGGGTTAGCAAGTTTATATTGGTAGCAAGGTTTTTAAACAGATTCCGTAGATAAGGCAACTATTCCAATTGTTATGATCTAGTAGGAGTTATTAATATAAGACCCGAAACCTGACGATCTTGCTCAGTCCAGGTGTAAGACCGAACAAGTGAATGTTGCAATATTCTTTGATGAGATTGGGCAAAGAGAAAGTCCATTGTGGTCAGGAGATAGCTGGTATTTCGTGAAAACTATATTTGTAGTTATGTCATTATACTTAAAGGAGTGTACAATAGATTAATTCATATAAGGTTTGGTAGAATAAAGTATGGAAGTGTCTGCGAAAGGTGAAATAGTACCGAGGAAAGAATTTTAGGTAGGTAGATTCACTATGAAGGACATGATGAAAAGAACTACAGCTTTGAGGAAGACTCCTTTATTAGTATTTATAATTTTTCCTTATAGTGAAAGTAGAGGGATCATAGTAAGAATTAAAGTCTGTCCGAGGTTATGTAAAAGTAAAGGGTGAGTATACCAGGCTTTAGAAATTTGGGGGATTGTGATGATTTTATCAATGAATTATTATTTCGGAATTCTTAAATAAGACAATGACGTGTCGGACTTACGGTGACAAGGTCGTAAGTCTAAAGGGAAACAGCCCAAAGCAAGAGGATAAGGTTCTAAAATGATTGTTTAGTGCAAAAGAGGCGAGTTTGGTGGAACAAATTTGATCAGTACGTGGGCTTGGAGATTGCCATTGTCTAATGAGTATGTAACAATTCGCTGATCCTGAATGGCTGTAGCAGCACCGAGAATTTATTGGAGCTAAAACGATATACCGTATCCTTGCGTTCAAATTATTTATACCTTGATAAGTTATAAGTTCTTTGAGGGGTAACGAAACATTCGGTAAAAGATAGAAGTAGTGATTCATTACTTTTACTTATCTGAAGAGAAAATGCTAACATGAGTAACGTTAAAAGAGGTGTTTCTTGCAAAAAAACAAGATCTAAGAAAGAAATTTTAAATGTCTAATACTATTTCTTCTTATTATAAATGGATTTATGGTTGAATGAATTAATACCCTCTAAATTTTTATAATGATTTAAATCCTCTTCGCCTAAAGCATAAGGGTTTCTCAGTAATTTTTCGCTTATCGAATTGAGAATAATGTAACGGTCTCTAAGGAGTTAACGAAAGGATTAACTAATGAATAAATTTTAACAAAATTAACATTCTGTCATATATGTGGAATATTGACCAGGAAATGTTTGTTGTAATAATAATTGAATAGTTTAGTGAAGATTTAATATTGAAAAGTAATGAATTCTTTACTCTTTTTTTCCTCGAGTGAAAACTCCCTATTTTAAGGTTTGTCGAACTCTTTCTATTCTTCCTTTTTCATTTTCTACTTTACCTGAAAATGAATAAGATTAAAAATAAAGATTAAGATGGATGAATTTAATTAAATCTATTAAAAATTAAATAGAGAGAAGAAGCTTGAAAAAAGAAGATTAATTATTAGAATTACCGTACCCTAAACCGACACTGGTATGCTAGTTGCGAATACTAAGGCGTATGAGTTAACTATCGCGAAGGAACTCGGCAAAATTATCTACTAACTTCGGAATGAAGGAAACCAACAATTTGCTAAAAATATTATCGTACCTTGAAATGATCAGGAGAATGCCCTGCACTTTAAGGATGGAATAATTTTTAAAATTATTCTTTTAAATGAAATGGTAATACAAGTTTTAATTTTGTATTATTATCACTAGAATTTGGACTATATTCATACCCATCACCCAGCGGTAACGCTGGGTGATGGGTATGAATGAATTCAAATATTGATATATGTTTATAGGGTAGTATAAAATATATATTATTATATATATTGGCGCGTTATACAGAACGTTTTTTAGTAAGGATGGGTAACATATAATCGTGTTGTGCAACTGTTTACTTAAAAGTGCGACCTGTTAAGCTTTAATGTATAATGTGGTGCAATTCCACTTTGAATGAATATCTTCAAAAGTCTAATGTAAATGCAATAAAGTAATTTATTGTATTAAGCTACAGGACAATGTGAAATATATAATAATTACAATTTATATACTTTTGCTAGACTAAATTTACTAAGGATAATAACATGAATTTTTTATTAGGCATCGTTAAACAAAAATACTGAAAGTAGTTGATACAGTATTCTGAGAAATGAAATTAATATGCTTTTAAGATATTAATTGATATTCTTATGGTAGTATTTTTTTAACTTAATTTACTATCAATTTCTCCGGTGTAGAAAAAAATCCTAAGGTAAATATTATTGTATATATTAAAGAACAGGGTAACCCCTTTAGTTACCATTCCCTTTCCCAAAGGGAAAGATCACTATCTAAATGGAGGAAAAAGAGTAATCTTTTTTATCAATTAAAGGGAAGAGGATAATACAAAAAGCAAATATATTTATGATACCTAAATAATAAGATTTTATAACCTAATCATTATTTTTTAAGATTAAAAATTAATAAATGGGTAAATATTGCTGACTTGTATATAAAGTGTATAATATCTTAATAATAACTAGAATGTTAAAGAATGATAGTTTCTTCTATTTATTCTTCTTTTAAAAAATTTTCAGATCTTTGATTCTAATCTAATTGTAAATGTAAAAATGAAATATTTTAATTTTTAAAAAGACAATTATGTGATATGTAGTATATATACTTCTATTTATTATGGATACCAATAATAATAAAGGTAAGTATTATGCAAATAAAAGTTCACTTTTATCGTTCATATATAATAATCCTTTCTGATCGTCTGGATTTGTTTGTGGAGAAGGCTGTTTTACAGCCTATCTTTCTTTTGATATTAAGTCTCAATGAGGATTACAACCTGGTTTAGATTTTAATATTACTCAAAGTACGAATGATAAACCAATACTAGAGGCCATTAATTTTTATTTTAAAAACCAAGGGGGAGTTTATGATAAGCCAAATAATGTTAGTGTTGTTGCTTTTAGAAATGTAAAAACATTGAAAGAAACTATTGTTCCATTTTTTGACAAATATCCTTTAATAGGTATGAAAAGTTATGAATATGAAAAATGAAAAAAATTAGTAGATATATATTATTCCAAAACACATGTAGGTAAAAATATCAGCACTAAAAATTCTATTTTACTTTTCGCAGAAATTACTATGGAACTGAATAGGAATCGGTTCAATTTTAAGAAATTGAATCGATTAGAAACAATTATTCATTGATTGAATTCTCTACATGGGTTTCCAAGTATGGAAGATAAATTCATACTTTTTAATGATATTAATAAAAATAAGAAATAAGAGGATATATTAAGAAAATAAATTATATGCTTGAGCCGTGTGCAATGAAAGTTGCATGCACGGTTCTGAGGAGGGGGAAGAGAGAGATCTCCTACCTATTCCAACCACAGCACCTTGCCAAGAAAAATTTCTGTGTATAAGGTGTGATGCCTGCCCAATGCTTAAATGTAACTGATGTATAACTTTATATAAAGAGAGTAACTATCAAAATGGTTATTCTATAAAAATATATGGTTTATAAAGGAAACTCTAGTCAATGGCGGCCTGTTTTGAGATCTGGGAAATCTCATGTGTGGGTCAAACTATCAAACTCCGGGGACATCCTAAAGCCTATGGTACCAAGCTATAATCGAAAGATTATAAGTGGATGGAGTAATTACCCATGTATGGTAATAAGTCATAGGATGAGTGAAAACGAAATGGGTTATCGCGGATCTAAATCAAAATGAAGTTTAAATAGACCTACAAACCATAAACTTCATTTTGTAAAAGAGCAACGAGTAGACGGTGGTTTATATTTAATTAATAAATATATAAGGTGTACTCTAATGGGTTTCGAAAGAAATTATCAAATAAAAATCCCTTCTAACCAAATAAGAACATTTATCAGTTTTTGCAGTATAAATAATAATTGTTTTGAACCAGACATTTATTTAAAAGAAATTAGTGAAGTAAATAATTTTTCTAGAAACAAACTAAATAAATGATTTATAACTGGATTTTCTGATGCAGAATCTAGTTTTATGATTTTAGTTCAACCTCGTTCTGATAGTAAAACTAAATGAAGAATAAAAGCTAATTTCTCTATTACTTTGAACAAAAAAGATATAGATATTTTAGAAGATATTAAATATTCATTAGGAGTAGGCCGAATATATACATCTAGAACAAAAGTCTTTTATAGAGTGGAAAATTTTAAGGAGTTACAAGTGATAGTTGATCACTTTGATAGTTATCCTCTTGTAACAGTTAAGAAAATGGACTATAATCTATTTAAGGAATGTTTTAATATTATAAAAGATAAGAAACATTTAACTAATGAAGGATTATTAAAAATAGTTCAAATCAAATCTTCTTTAAATAGAGGTTTATCTGAAAATTTGAAAAAACAATTTAAAATAAATATAAATAAAAAGTTTATATTCAAATTTGAAGGAATACCTGATCCCTATTGAGTAGCAGGATTCAGTAGTGGAGATGGTAGTTTTAATATTAAAACAACTAAATCCCGTATAGGTAAAGTGCAATTAAGATATGCTATTAACTTACATATACGGGAAAAAGATGTAATTGTCGGCTTATACAAATACTTTTATAAGTCTAAAAATTTAAAGGAAGAAACTATAAAATATATTTATTATACCGAAACTTCGGTAACAATTCAAATTGTAAATTTTTCGGACATTATAAATGTTATAATACCTTTTTTTGACAAATATTCTTTACAAGGACAAAAAAGATTAGATTATAATGATTTTAAAAAAGTTTGTAAAATCCTGTCAACAAAAGAACATTTAAATGAAAAAGGTTATAATGAAATATTACGTATTAAAGAAGGAATGAATTTAAAAAGAATATAATATTCTTGCTGATGTATTGCGAGTGATAAAATGTAATTATTTGTATGATAAATTTTATACCATGTATCTATAAGGGTTTGTTCTATATTTTTATATTTGTTAGGGCCCTTATAAAATTTAGTTCAATTCTGAAACAATTTCTTAGGATCTTTAATTCTAATCTAATTAATTGATGCCTATAATCATAATAGAAGTCCATAGTATTATTCTGTTTATGCTTAGTTAATTATGTGATATGCTATGTAAATAAAATCAGAAAGAATGATAAATAATAAAATCTTAAATGAAAATTATAAATTTTGACTAGGGGGTTTTAGAGAAGGAGAAGGTTCTTTATTAATTTCTATTATCAAATCTATTAAAGCGCCATATGGTATTTTTTTACAACCGGAATTCAATGTTTCTCAACATATAAATGGACTAAATATTTTAAAATCTTTAAAAGAATTATTTAATAATAAAGGATCTATTTTAAAAAAATCTGGTTCTGCCAATGTTTGAGTTTATTCCTTAAAAGGGGTTAAAAATATCAATGTTTATGTTATCCCGTTCTTCTTAAACTATGTAACTATTTATTCTAGTAAGTATAAAAATGAAGAATTTAATAAATTTATTTTTATCTTAAAAAAATTAAATGAGAAACCTAAATGTATTAAAGATGAATTTAGGAGATTAGTTCAATTAACGTATAATTTAAATCCCTCTGGAAAAGGTAAATCACGAAAACGGACTTTATCTGAAGTCTTCTCTATAATAGATAAGATTGGTTAAAGAATTAAAGTTTAAATTTTATTATAATATTTATTCTTCAGAGACCATACACTAAATAATGAATAGATAAGTTCATTAATGAAATGGTCCTAAATTTTAAAGTAAATTTATTAGATTTATTTAAAATTTTTCAGCCTAAGGTAGCGAAATTCCTTGGCCATTAAATGTGGTCCTTGCACGAATGGCTTAATGATGCAACAGCTGTCTCCGCGGTAGACTCAGTGAAATTA
>Ga0209655_10000006_pt1 | contig 82248 bp, 79 predicted proteins | sample BogFormECP03_OM2_FD_188236 | JGI IMG/M metagenome (GOLD analysis project Ga0209655, IMG submission 188236) | Bog forest soil microbial communities from Calvert Island, British Columbia, Canada - ECP03_OM2 (SPAdes) (version 2) | ecosystem: Environmental > Aquatic > Freshwater > Wetlands > Bog ...
GGGCGTCGAGCCACAAGTAGCCGATCTGCTTTTTTTCCTTCCGAAAGTGTGAGGCGACACCAGCTGCGACGCCCGCGGCAATCGAATGATCGCCTCCAAGGACCAACGGAAGAAATCCTTCTCCAAGAGATTTTTCTACTGTGAGCGCCAGATCCTTGCACGTTTCGGTGATTTCTTGAAGATACTTCGCGCGTTTTTCGCCGATCTGCATTTCTTCGGGTTGCTTGACCTTGAGATTCCCGATGTCTTCGACGACGTCGCCTAGCTGTTTGATGCGTGCCTGAAGGCCGGCTCCGCGCAGAGCGGAGGGGCCCATATCCACGCCGCGGCGGCTCTGGCCGAGGTCCATGGGAACGCCGATGATGCGAACTTTTTGCGCCATTGCAGTCTCGTGTTCCGTGATCCGCCTTCCGCGACGCGCAGAGGCGCACGGAAGTCCCGTGCGCGAATCAGCGCAAAGCCCGGATCGCTAAATGATTTGATGCCAGTACCCGTCAGAAGCGCCGTTGCGGCGCGAACTTACAACGTACTACCCCGCACTAAGGATACACGCGGTAAATCATCCGGGGAAAGGGGATGACCTCGCGGATGTGCTCGGTGCCGCAAATCCACGCGACGGTGCGCTCAAGACCGAGGCCAAAGCCGGAGTGCGGCACGCTGCCGTAGCGCCGCAAATCTAGATACCACTGGAAAGATTCTTCCGGCAGGTTGTGTTCGTGGAGGCGCTTCAGCAATAAATCGTAGTCGTGAATGCGTTGGCTGCCTCCGATAATTTCGCCGTAGCCTTCTGGAGCGATCATGTCGAAAGCCAGCGCGAGTTCGGGGCGCTCCGCGTCGGGCTGCATGTAGAAAGCCTTAATCGCGGTTGGATAACGGTGAATGATGACCGGGCGGTCGAATTCTTTGGAAATGAGGGTTTCTTCGTCGCCGCCGAAGTCGTCGCCGAATTTCGCCGGATTGCCTTTCTTCTGCAGCACGCTCACCGCGTCTTCATAGGAGATGCGCGGAAACGGCGGCTTGATGTTTTCGAGTTTAGTGACGTCGCGCTTGAGCGTTTCGAGTTCGCGTGTTTTGTTCTTTAGGGCGCCCTGAACGATCGCGCTGACGAGCCCTTCGCCTAGACCCATGATTTCGTCGAACTCGACGTACGCGGCTTCCGGCTCCAGCATCCAGAATTCGGTGAGGTGCCGCCGCGTCTTCGATTTTTCCGCGCGAAACGTGGGGCCGAAGGTGTAGACCTTGCCCAAGGCCATGGCAATGGCCTCGGCATACAGCTGACCGCTCTGTGTCAGGTAAGCTTTTTGTTCATCAATGTAATTCACTTCGAACAGCGTGGAGGTCCCTTCGCAGGCCGCGGGCGTGAACATCGGCGCGTCGGCAATCGTGTAGCCCTGACCGTCCATGAATTCGCGCGCGGCGCGGATGGCTTCGGCGCGAATGCGAAGAATGGCGGCCTGACGGGGTGTACGAATCCAAAGGTGCCGCTGATCCAGCAGAAAATCAACGCCGTGCTCTTTAAGCTGAATAGGAAACGGTGTATCGTCCGGAACTTTCTGAACGATCTGGATTTTGGAGACGCCCATCTCAAAACCGCCCGGCGCACGCTGCTCCGCACGAATTTTTCCTGTGACAATGACGCTTGATTCCTGCGTCAACCCTTTGAGCGCTTCAAAAGCGTCCGGATTCTCTTTAAGAGCGCAAACGCCCTGGATAATCCCGGTCCCATCGCGAAAAATGGGAAACATCAATTTGCCTGATTCGCGCAGGTTGTAGAGCCATCCGCGAATGGTGACTTCCTGCCCGTCGTACTTCCCTGCCTGCTCGATCGTGATGATGGTCATAGGTCAGTTTTCCGTTGAAAATCCAAACAGGTAGTTTACCAAAGATAGAGGATTCGTCATTTCGTCGGTAAGGGATCAGCGGTTGGCCATGGTGCGGATAGTGCCAAGGCCCAGCAATTTTTGATCTGCGGTAACCAGAATTAAATCCAGGACTTGTGCAGTTGCAGCCAGAAACCGATCCGCAGGATCTTGGTGAAGGTCGAGTTGCTCGGCGGCGAGAACAATTTCATGTGTCAGCGGGGCCTCGAAAATTCCCGGCGTGGACTGCCTCAGCCAAGCTACAAAGTCAGGGCGCAACTGAATTCGATTCTTTCGCTGCAACATGAGCGCTTCCCATGTGCTTACCGGAGAAACCCAGAGTTCATTTTCCGGGTTGGCAAGCGCAAGTTTTGCGGATGGCCCAAGACGCTCGGGACTTTGCAAGAACCAGATCCAAATGTGCGTGTCGAGAAGCAGTTTCAATCGCGAAGCGCCTCAATCTCGTCCAGGTCAATCACGGGCGAAATAATGTCCCCAAGGATTTGGATGGAGTCCCTCATGGAGCCCATTAAGGCTGCGCGGTCCACGGCAGGAGGCGTTGCCGGAACCACTTCCGCCACGGGCTTGCCGTGGCGAGTGATGCGAATCGGTTCTTTGGTCTTTTCGACGCGTTCCAAAATCGCCAGACACTTGGCCTTAAACTCGGATATGGCAACTTCCCGCATAGGCTCACCTAATGGTCATAATTATAGACCATAGTCAGAACATTGGTCAAATATATAAAATCAGCTCCACTCGCGCTCGAAGCGATCTAGCGCTTCCCTGGCGGCGGCGAGTTGTTCGGCGGGGCTCTTCGCCTCCGGGCCAGTGCGTTCCTTTAGCTCTAGCGTGAGCGGCAAATCCGGTTCGGGCGCGGACTTCAGCGTTTTAACCGCGGCTTCCCAGTCGATCGTGCCTTCATAGGGCGCCAGATGTTCGTCTTTCTCGCCGTGATTGTCGTGGATGTGCGCTGAGACCACCAGTTCGCGGAGCGGTGCGAATGCTTTTTCGATGCGTTCGCTCTGGGGACCATCCGCCAGATGCGCGTGGCCAATGTCGAAATTAAACTTCAACCCGGTCAGGCGTGTTTCGTCTACGAATGAACGCAAATAGGAAGGATCGCCCATCTCGCTGGTGGTGTTTTCCACCGCGATGGTCACGCCAACGTGACGCGCGTGCAGCACCAAGTGCTCGAGCGAACTGAAGGCCGCATCCCGCTTCCGAGGGTCCGCCGTTTCCCGCGAGCCGCCCATGTGCAGAATCAGCCGCGAAAACGGCAAGTCCTCGGCCACGTCAATGACGCGCTTCAATTCGTCCATGGCTTCAATGCGCCTCACGCGTTCCACTTCGCAAATGGAAAGAGGCGTGCCGCCCTCGCGCATAGCGCTCAGATCGCGGCTTGTCGGCGCATGAAGCGACGCCATCGCGAGCCCGTGCTGCGAGAGCACGCTGGCCATGGCCTGCACTTCCTTCTTGGTGGTGTAATCAAAGTGGCCGCGCGTGCCGAAAATTTCGACCGCCTCGAAGCCGGCCTCGGCGATTTGCCCGAGAAGCTCCGCGGTGAGTCTTCGCGACACAAACAAGTAAGTGGATAGGATTCTTCGCATAGTCCTGTTCACGGCGCTCTTGGATAAAAAACCGAATGCCGCCTTCCGTATCGTGGTGGGCTTGCGATGGCCCGGGAAGCTGCAAAAGCCGTTCAGTAGCCGACTGCGGCGCCGTTGTCTCGCGGATCGGCGGCTCCGAGACGCTCGCCCGTCTGCGGGTCAATGCCGATCGCGTTCACCAATCCTATGTGCCCGCGGCGCCGCGTCGTATACCCCTGCGCATTCAGTGCCGCTTCCATGCTCGCGGGAAAATCCTTTTCCATCACGATCACGTCCGGCAGCCACTGGTGATGGAATCGCGGCGCATTAATCGCCGCCTGCGCATCCATTCCCAGCCGCATCCAGTTTAAAACGCTCAGAAGCGTCGCCGAAATAATCGTCGGGCCTCCGGGCGAACCGGTTACGAAGCTCAATTTACCGTCGCGCACGAGAATCGTCGGCGTCATGGAGCTGAGCGGCCGGTGTCCGGGCGCAATGGCGTTGGCGTCCGATTGAATCAGCCCGAAAAGGGCGTTCGGCACGCCGGGCTGCGTCGTAAAGTCGTCCATTTCGTCATTCAGCAGAAAACCGGCCACGGAAGTTGCCTTCGAGCCGTAGCTGTTGTTGAGCGTGTAGGTGCTGGCGACCGCATTGCCCGCAGCGTCCACGACGGAAAAGTGGGTCGTGTGCGGTCCGTCGTTAAGGCTGACAATCTCTTCCGGCGGTGCAGAATTTTCGGCGGAAACGCCACAAATATGCGGTGTTCCGGCCTTCACCGTTTTGCTTGATGAAGCGTGCTCCGGATCAATCGTCGCCGCGAGTTCCTTCGCATAGCAATCGCTGGTCAGGCCATCCACCGGCACTTTCGCGAAATCAGGATCCGCCAGATAGGCCGCGCGGTCCGCAAACACCCGCCGCATCGTTTCCACCGCCATGTGCAGGCTCTGCATGTCGTCCCAGCCCTTGAGCGGAACGTCGCGCAACATATTCATGGCTTCGATGATGGCCACGCCGCCGGAGCTAGGCGGAGGGGAACTGATGACATCCCACTTATGCCCATCGAGTTCGTAATTCGCGTGCAGCGCTTCGCGTACTTTGGGCCGATATTGCACCAGATCTTCCAACGTAATCAGTCCGCCCATGCGCTGGATATCATCCACAAACATCTTCGCTGTTTCGCCGCGATAAAATTCAGCCGCCCCGTTTTTCGCGATGCGCTTCAGCGTCGCGGCAAGCTCCGGCTGCTTGAAAGTGTCGCCCGCATGAAACAATTTCCCGTCGTTCAAAAAGATGCGCCGGCTGGCCGTAAACTGTTGTAGGTCAGGCCGCTCCTCTTCCAATTGCCGCGCCAGTTTTTCGCTGACCGGGAAGCCGTCTTCCGCGAGGTGAATCGCCGGCCCCATCACGTCGGCCAGCTTCAGCTTGCCGTAGGTTTTCAGCGCGAGTTCGAGTCCAGCGACAGTGCCGGGAACGGCCACAGCCTTGTATCCGACCACGGAGGCCACTTTGTCGAGCTTGCCGTCCGCGCCAATGTACATATCGCGAGTCGCCTTGCCAGGCGCAACTTCGCGATAGTCAAAAAACGTAGTGCGTCCATCCGCCAGCCGCACCAACATGAATCCGCCGCCGCCGATATTTCCCGCCGCCGGTTCGACCACGGCCAGCGCAAACGCCACGGCCACCGCCGCATCCACGGCATTTCCGCCGCGTTTCAGAATTTCGACGCCGGCCTGCGATCCCAGCTGTTCGTCGGTAGCAACCATGCCGCGCGCGCCGCGCACCGCCTGCTGCGGCCAAGTTCCAGGCACATCATTGTGCAACCGGTACTCCGCAGTGGCCTGCCCCCGCGCCAGCGGAGCCAGAAGCACAAGCGCAGCAGTTGCCATGCTCATCACGCGCACGCAGGATTTCATCGGAGACTCCATCGCAGACAAAAGACACTAAGTGATTCGAGGGAAAGCGTCAAGGCAGACGGCTCTCCCGGGTTTCCGCGAGAATTCCCCCGCAACTTTGCTATCCTACGGCGCGTGAAACCCAAATTCCTCATCGATACCGACACAGCCTCCGACGACGCTGTCGCCCTGATCATGGCGCTGCGCTCCCCGCAAGTCGAGGTTTTGGCCATCACCGCGGTCGCGGGAAACGTGCATGTTCAGCAAGCCGCCCGCAACGCTCTTTACACCGCGGAACTTTGTGGCTCGCAGGTGCCGGTGTTTGTAGGCGCGGAAAAACCACTCAAGCGAGCACACGCCCCTGCCGACTGGTTTCACGGCCGCGATGGCCTCGGCGATCACGGCTACCCGCCCCCACGCCGCGCTCCGGAAAAACAAAACGCCCTCGACGCCATCATCGACACAATCGAATCGCACCCAGGCCTGACCATAGTCACGCTCGGCCCGCTCACCAACGTCGCGCTGGCCCTGCAAAAGCGGCCCAGCATCGTCGCGAAAGTCAGCCGCTGCGTCGTCATGGGCGGCGCGCCATGCTGCGAAGGCAATGTAACTCCCGCCGCCGAGTACAACATCTGGTGCGATCCAGAAGCCGCCCGCATCGTCGTGCGCAGTGGGCTGCCCATCGAACTCGTCGGCTGGCACCTCTGCCGCGGCCAAGCCGCGCTCAATCCATCCGACATCCAGCACGTTCTCAGCTTTGGCCCACCAATCGCCAATTTCGCCATCGAGTGCAACAGCCGCGCCCAGGAAGCCTACCTCGAGCAAACCGGCGAGCACGGCATCTCTCTGCCCGATCCTGTTGCTATGGCCGCCGCGCTCGATTCTTCGATCGTCACTTCGCAATCGCAGCATTTCCTCGACGTCGAAACGCAAAGCGAACTTACCCGCGGCATGACCGTCGTCGATCGCCTCAGCGTTGCGCACAACGAACGCAACCGCGAAGTCTGGACCGCGCCTCTAGCCAGCGGTCACAAAGCCAAAGTCTTCTGGACCATCGACAACGCCCGCTGGAAACAATCCCTCTACGAAGCTCTGAAGTAGAACGCCATCGCTGGAGATCTGTATCAAAATCAAACCGACTCTAGTGCGCCTGAGGCGTAGCCGCCTTCATCAAGTCCACGAACATCTTGTTGAATCGCACCAGATCCAGGTCCATCTGGATTTCCACGAGCCGCGCACCCAACATCGGATTGTCTTTTTCCGTCCACGTCAACGTGTCCCCATATGTGGCGCCGTGATCCACGTTCACGCTCATATACCGCTCGACCTTCCTTGTGATTAGCGTCGGATCGATCCACGCAGCCGCCGCCAACTCGTCCCACATGTAATAACCGCCCTGATCCTTCATGAAGTACTTCACAACATACTGCGCCGCGGCGCCGTTGCTCTTGTTGATCTCGGCAACCATGGCGTCCGTGATTCGCGTTTTCACCGAAATGTCCACCGGTGTGCAAACGATCTTTTTCCACGGCGCCGCCAGCACGCTCTTCGCCGCCTCTGGATCGAACCAGAAGTTGAATTCGTGCCGCGGCGCGCTCAGAAATTCCGGATCGTCAGTCTCCGGCTCCAGGCTTCCGCCCATGAACACAAGCCCTTCGGCAAGTTCGGCAAAATGAGGATCGATGGCGTTCGCGAGCGCCAGATCCGTCATGGGCGCTCCCTCATAAATCGTCACTTCATGCGGATACTTGTGCACCATGCGCAGCAAGAAATGCGCTGCGTCTTCGTCGGCCGGCTTGGTGTGCGGCTCGCCTTCAATCAATTTGGGAATGACCTCATTTTCGTGCCACCAGCGATCGTCCCACGCTCCAGCAAACGCCACTTTCCCATACGTCGCCTGCCACAACTGCGCCGCCTTGCGCCGATGAACCAGCGGAAACACGGCTCCGGGCACGACCGGGATATCCGTGCGCCCAATCAACTCCAGCAGCCGCAGCGTCCGCGCCACTTCTTCATCGCGCCACTGGTTCCCGCTCACCACGGCAATCCCCAACACTTCCACCGCGGGCGACTGAATCAAGGTCAACAGCGTTTGCATATTGCTGCCGCCGGGCCCCGAACAATCCTGGTCGATGATGACTTTCCGCCGCTGCTGCGCGAATCCGGGACTGCTTGCGATCAGCAAAAACAGGAACAAACTGACAAAATGCAGTTTTCGATTCCTCATCAAAGACCTCTGCCGGCTTGTCGTTTCAGCCGGACAACGGAGAGTATAACCAGAAATTCCTGCTGGAACTCCTCTCCAAAGGCCCAGGTTGATTGTTTGCGCTGAACTGTATTTCTGGCGCCCACAAATTCCACATTGCCGCCCAGCACGGGCTGTTGTACGCTTGCGCTATGCAGATAGGACTCCGACTACGTGAACTGCGCGAGGCCAAAGACCTCAGCCAGGGTGACATCGAAAAAACCACCGGATTGCTCCGTTGCTACGTCTCTCGCGTGGAGAACGGCCACACCGTTCCTTCGGTCGAGACTCTGGAGAAGTGGGCCCGCGCCTTGGAAATGCCGCTCTACAAGGTGATGTACGACGGTACCGAGCCGCCGAAACCGATGAAGCTGCCGACCGGGACCGAAGAAGGTCTCTGGGGAAATTCTCCGCCAGAATCGAAAGAGCTCAGCCAATTGCTGCGCTACCTTGCGAAGATGGATCCAAAAGATCGAACAGTTTTGCTTGGTTTCGCTCGCAAACTGGCTCGTAACGCTGCTTAGATTCAGTCCGTATCAGTCTGTCCCGCAATTCGGCAGATCCCAGGCCGGGTTGAGAGGGATACTTTTTCGCCCGGCCCCACCATACCCATCACGACTTTGCGCGGTGTCTTGCCTACTCTTTGGGCGTCTGCGCTTTTTGCTGCCCGTCCGCTGCTTTGAGTTCTTCCAGGCGCTTGTTGGCCAGCGACGAGATAGTAGGGTTATTACTTGCAGCGAGTTGTTCGAAAACGGACTCAGCCTGCTCATATTTCTTTGCGCGGACGTAGAGCTCCGCCAGATGGACAAAATACCCTTCAGCACCCTGATTCAAGCGGGCGGCAACCGTAGCCTCTTTGATCGCCTGTTCGACGTTGCCCATTTGTTCGAACGTGCTGGCCAGCAGGTTGTGCACCTCCGCCAGTTCAGGACTTAACATCGCCGCCGCCTTCAAATGGTTCCATGCGTCGATCAGGTGCTCTTGGCGGTTCGCATCCGTTGAGTCTCGATGGAGCTGGAGGATGCCCAGCAGGAATTGTCCGCGTGCATTCTTCGGTTGGAGGGAAACACCCTTCCGGATAACGATCTCGGCCTCCTCATATTTTCCGCTGAGGAGCGCGTCGTAACCCAATCCCAGGTTCGCATCGACTTGGTTTGGATTTGTGGCCAGAACCGCCTTGTACTCCTGAATGGCTTCTTCGTGATGATCTCGGGAATGAAAATGCATGTTGGCGATCATGGCCGCCGCATCATTCTGCTCCAAGGGTTCGGCGACGATTTTTTCATTGTCGACACCAGTGGAGTCATCGATGTTGAAGACTTGGCGCAGGGCCATGTTCAGGTATGCGGCGATCTGCAAATCCAGTTCCTTGGGAGTCATTTTGAATGCTTGCTCGATGGCCGCGGGGATCGGCACGCTTTGTGTCGTGGTCAACTCCATATATTTTGCGAAATCGCCCATCTTTTGCTTGTCAAAGAGATAATGGACCACTGCCCATGATTCATTATAAAAGAGCGTTTCCCGTATATCGTCTTCGGCATAGGTAGTGACGCTGAAGAGTTGTGTGACGGGCATAAGCGCGCGATGGTAGAGAAATGTATCCGCATATTTGGGGCTGGCGCCAATTTGCACGTGGCCTTTCTCGATTTTGATGGTTTGATAGTAGGTTGCCAGGCCCTCATCGAACCACAGCGGAATGTGCCGAAAATTCCCGTGCAATACGGAATGGGAATATTCATGGTAGACCAGCGGATATTCCTCTCCCCTCGAAAGATTTAGGGCGATGAAGTTCATGTCGCCACTGGACTGGAAGAAGCCCGCTAGATTTTGTTGCGGCTTGCCATTGACTAACGGCGCGACGTCGTCGAACTCCTTGGCGCCCCGAAAGGCCAGAATTTGGAGAGGAATGGGAGTGTTGAGCTTTTCGGCGGAGAGCAACTTTTCAAAAACACGCCGCATCTGTTCGAACCGCACCGCGATTTCTTTCCCGCGCTTTTCCCCCGCATCCGTGACCACCTCAAAGTGAGGTGCCCGCACGCGTGTCCATTCCTGGCCGCGAGCCGCTCCCGCCCCGCACGCCAGCGCCAGCAAGCCAATGAGTGCATTCCCAAGGATTCGCCGCATGACTCGTAGGCCGTATGCTAACTCAACTTAGACGACAGCCGTTATGATATGTGTGCATTTTAGCGTAAGCAAGAAGGTATGTTCTCCCAGCGATGGATTGGGCATGTAAACTCCTCTCGCCGGTTCGCACCCATTTTGTGATTTAATCCTTCCCGCTACTTAAAGAAAGGTTACCGAAAAATTTAAATGAGACTATCGCCGCCGCGTTGCTTGTTCTTCGTGATGCTTTTCTCGCTTTGCGTGCCTTCCCTCTTCGCTCAGAGCGGCCCGCCCCCGGATTTGGACGCTTACATCGCCCGCGACATGAAAGCTTTCGATGTGCCGGGAATCGCGATTGCCATCGTCAAGGACGGCAAAGTCGTCCTGGCGAAAGGCTACGGCGTTCGCAAGCTGGGAGACCCTACTCCAGTGGATGAGAACACACTATTTGGCATCGGTTCGAACACGAAAGCCTTTACCAGCGCCGCGCTGGCCTCGCTCGTCGATGCGGGGAAAATTTCCTGGGACGACAAAGTCTACGAACGCCTCAAGGGTTTTCAGATGTATGACCCGTACGTCTCCCATGAAATGACCATCCGCGATGTTTTGACCCATCGTAGCGGCATGGGCCTCGGCGAAGGCGACCTTCTCTTCTGGCCGCATACCACTTTTTCGCGCGACGACATCATCTACCGGCTCCGCTTCATGAAGCCGGACTCCAGCTTTCGCAGCCACTATGCCTACGACAATTTGATGTACATCGCCGCGGGACAAATCATCCTCGCGGTGACCGGGAAATCCTGGGAAGACTACATCCGCGAAAAAATTCTCCTACCGCTGGGCATGAACACGTCCAACCTGAGCACCAACGCCTTCAGGCCCGGCGACGATTACGCCTCGCCTCACTCCAGGGTCGATGGAAACCTCCAGGTCATTCCGTTTCAGGATTTGGACAATGCCGCGCCTGCGGGAGCCATCAATTCCTCCGTCGCGGAAATGTCCAAGTGGATCCAGCTCCAGCTCAATCACGGCAAATTTCCCGGACGCGACGACCGCCTCTTCAGCGAGCGCCAGTCCCGCGAGATGTGGACCGCCCAGACGCTGACTCCCATCAGTTCAGGGGATTCTCCCCTGGCCGTTCTTCGTCCAAAATTCTCCGCTTATGCGCTCGGATGGGGAGTCCGCGATTATCAAGGGCGAAGGCTCGTTAGCCACAGTGGCGGCGTATCCGGATTCGTAACCCGCGTGATGCTGGTGCCCGAAGAAAATCTCGGAATTGTGATCCTGACCAACGCCGAACAAGGCGGCGCCTTCGAATCTATTCTGTTCCACGTGCTGGACTCTTATTTCGGTTTGCCGCCAAGCGAATGGACCACCGCATTCAAAGCCGCTGCGGACCAGCGAGAACAGGAAGCCAAAAAAGTCATGGCCGAAAGCGGCAAAGGCCGCGCCACAAATTCCAAGCCGTCATTGCCTCTGGAAAAATATGCAGGAATTTATAACGATGCCTGGTACGGTCCGGTGACGGTCCGCCATTCGAACGGCGCGCTAGTCTTCAGCATGGATCACACGCCAAAAGCCGTCGCCGACCTGCAACACTGGCAATACGACACCTTCAAAGCGCACTGGCGCGACCGCACCATCGAAGACGCCTTTGTAACGTTCACGCTCAATCCAGACGGCTCAATCGACCATTTCACCATGGCCGCCGTTTCTCCATTAGCGGATTTCAGCTTCGACTATCAGGACCTCTGTTTCAAGCCAGAACAAACGCTGGCTCACTGAACTCCCATCCTATATTTAACAGAATTGTTAAATGTTCCAGTCTCCGGGCCAGAGATCCCGGCGTTCGACGGTAGGCTCATCCTTCTGCTTGCCCGCGTTAGCGGGAGGATGACCGCCCTTCAAGACGGAGCGTGCGCTATTTCATCCTCTACGAGTGCCGCCTGGTGGCAGATAGGACCGCCAGATCTCGCGCTCTCCGGCGAAAAGTGCTCAGCGATTTGCTGGAGTACTTACGCTTGGCCCAGAAATTCAATCTCCGGCGGGCCGGGGAGCAGGCCTGCCGCCGTGCCGCGTTCAATGAGAGTCTTGACAGCCTGCCTGCCGCGATCTCCATAGCCCAGCGTCCAGCGGTTCACATACATTCCGACAAACTTGTCGGCGATTTCGGTTTCCATGTCGCGAGCAAATTGCATGGCGTAATTGAGAGCTTCTTCGCGGTGTTCAAGACCGTATTCGACGCTATCTCGAATAGTTTTAGCAATTTGCAGGCCCAGGGCGGGTCCAAGCGCTTTGCGTACGGCGTTTCCGCCGAGCGGCAGCGGCAACCCAGTTTGCTCATGCCACCAAACGCCCAAATCCAGCACGCGATGCATGCCAAGCTGCGGAAAGAGTAGCTGCCCTTCATGAATTAGCAGGCCAGCTTCGACGGCTTCGTTTTTTACAGCGTCGAGGATCTTGTCGAATGGCATCACCACTGGTTCAAAGTCGGGTGTATTTAACCGCAAGGTTAAGTACGCGGTCGTTTTCAGGCCAGGGACGCCGATTCGCTTTCCGGCTAAATCCTCTTTTTTCATCGGCTTAGAGGAAACCACGATGGGTCCGTAGTTCTCTCCGAAGCTCGCGCCGCAGTCCAAAAGGACATATTTATCGCGCAAACTCGGATACGCCGCAAAGCTAACTGCCGTAACATCATAGGTTTCCGTGAGCGCCGCTTCGTTCAATGTCTGAATGTCGGACAGTACGTGGGTGTACTTATAGCCTGGAGTTTGCAGCTTGTGGGTTGCCAGAGCATAAAACATGAAGGCGTCGTCGGAATCGGGAGAGTGCGCGAGCTTGATCTCGACAGTCTCTTTTTCGGTTTTTGAAGCTGCCTGTGTACCGGACATGGGCTTATCCGTTCCTTTATAACTGCCCGGCTTGAGGGGGAGCCGGTAAATGGCCTGGGCCGTTGGTGCTCTCCAGAGAGAGTCTTCCCCCCTCGGGAAAGCTCCAAGAGGAACAGCAAGGAGAGAACGCGAGCGGAGCAGGGACTTCAGTCTTGCGGCGCAAGCCAGCTAATTTCCGCAGGAAAAGCCTAGCACAACCGGGCTTCCCCTACAATCGCGGGTGCACAGGTTCCGCTTATTCGTGGCGGAGGGCGATGACTGGGTCGACGCGGGTGGCGCGGTGTGCGGGGAGGAAGGCGGCTAGCGCGGCTACCAGAAGCAGGAGCAGCGGGACGGCTGCGTAGGTGGCCGGGTCGCTTGGGGAAATGGCGTAGAGCTGGGATTTGAGAGCGCGGGCGAGGGCGAAGGCTACGCCGATGCCAAGCACCAGGCCGACGGCGGCAAGCGACATGCCTTGGCGGAGAATCATGGTTCTGACGCGCGAGGCGGAGGCGCCGAGGGCCATGCGGATGCCGATCTCATGGGTGTTAAGAGAGACGGTGTAGGAAATGGTGGCGTAGAGGCCAACCGCAGCCAGTAAAAGAGCGAGCGCGGCGAAGGCCGTGAAGAGGATGGTGAGGAAGCGGTCCTGCCAGGAGACGCGCTCGATGATTTGCTCGAGGCTCAGGACGTGGCTGACGACGATGTCCGGGTCGAAGCCGGCGACGCGAGTGCGGAGAGACTGCTGGATTTGCAGCGGGTCGCCTGTAGTGCGAATGAGCAAAACATTGGGAGTGAGTTCCGAGCTGTACGGCAGATAGACGCTGGCGCGGTCCGCGCCTTTGTATTCTCCGTGTTTGCTGTCTGCAACAACGCCGACGACGGTGTGCCAGGGCTCATTGTTTTTGGGCGGGCCAAAGCGGATGCGCTTGCCGACTGGGATTTCACTCGGCCAGTTCTTTTTGGCGAAGGATTCGCTGACCACGACTACACGGGGCGAATCGAAATCGTCCTCGGTGAAGTCGCGGCCCTGAAGCAGAGAAATGGCGAGCGTGTGGAAATAGCCGGGAGTGACGACGACGTGGTTGATGAAGGACATGTCCTTCAAATCGAGCGGATGACCTTCCACGGTGAAGATGCGGCCCCACCCATCGTTCAGCGGAGCACCGGAAGAGAAAGCTGTGGAAGTGACTCCCGGCAGCGAAGAAACTTCTTCGGTAAGACGGCGAAGCAACGCGCGGGCGGGAGCCCCGTCTTTGTAACGGCTGTCGGGATAGTCGATGTTCACCGTCAAGACGTTTTCGGGACGGTAGCCTAGATTCTGGCCGCGCAACGCGAGAAAGCTGCGGATCATGAGGCCCGCTCCGGCGAGAAGAATCACGGAAAGGGCGACTTCGCCGACGACAAGGCCGTGACGCATTAGTTTGCTGCGCATACCGGAGGTGCCGCCGCGGCCGCCTTCTTTGAGGGAATCGGCGAGATCGGCGTGGAAGGAACCAAACGCTGGAATGATACCGAAGGTGAGCGTTGTGAGCAGCGAGACCGCGACGGCGAAGCCGAGGACGCGGAAGTCCGGGGCGAAATTCATCCATCGCGGGAGATCCACCGGAATCAGAGAGAGCAATGCGGGAATTCCGGCGTAAGCGAGTACGACGCCAAGCGCGCCACCGGCTAATCCGAGAAGAAGGCTTTCGGTGACGAGTTGACGAAGGAGACGACGGCGCGTGGCGCCGAGCGCGGTGCGGACCGCGATTTCGCGGACGCGGGCTGAGGCTTTTACCAGGAGAAGATTGCAGACGTTGGCGCAGGCGATGAGCAGTAGCAAGGCGACCGCGACCAGGAGAGTAAACGCGGCTTTGCTGTAAGACCCAGCTACGAACTCGCGGATGGGGATCGCGCGGGCTACCCAGTTGTTACTCGTCGCTGGGTTTTCGCGATGGATCTGTTCGAGAAGAGATTCCAGTTCGGAACCGGCTTGTTCAACGGAAATGCCGGGCTTCAATCGGGCGACGGCGCGCAAGAAATAGTCCGTGCGCGGAGCTTTGGCCGGGTCCATTTGAATGGGGAGCCAGAGTTCCGCGCGATCGGGAAAATGGAAACCGGCAGGCATCACGCCGATGACGCTCCAGCGTGAATCATCGATTTGGAGCGTTTTGCCGATGATTTGCGGATCGCGTCCATAGCGGCGCTGCCACAGCTCTTCGCCGATAACGACGACTTTGGGCCCGTTCGGCAAATCATCTTCACGGGAAATGACGCGGCCAAGGACAGGCTCGACACCCAGCACACGGAAGACTCCGTCGGTGAGGCGCGCGGAAGGGACATGTTCCGCGGGGCCGTCACCTCTAAGTGCGGATTCGTCGGAGGCGTAAACACCGATGTCGTCGAGGAGGCGGTCGCGAGCCCGCATGTCGAAATAGTTGGGGAAAGCGATCTGTTTGGTTTCGACTGGATCGTTGGGGCTGGATTCCGTGACGGCGATGATTCGCTCGGGCTGCGGGTAAGGAAGCGGGCGGAGAAGCAGGCCGTTGGCGAGGCTGAAGACGAGCGTAGTCGAGCCGATGCCGAGGGCGAGGATGAGAATCGCCGCAAGAGTGACCAGCGGGTCTTTTCTGAAAATGCGGAGGGCGTAGCGGAGATCTTGGAGAATCACGTGATAGTGCTCCTTTGGGGCTTGATAGAAGATGCCGAAAATTGCGTGGGACAGGACGAAAAGCAAGCCTACCGCTGATGATTTTTGTTCGCGCCAGCGGTCCAGAAAGGCGAGGGAGAGTTCGCGGCGGTATTCATCGCGGAACTCCGCCGGATAGAGCCGGAGAAAGTGCTGGTAGAGGCGAACGACGCCGGCTTCCGATGAATAGGCGCGCGTCATGCGTCAGACCCGTTTGCGGACCAGGCCCGTGGCGCGGGCGTCGGCGAGAAGTTTTTCGAGTTGGCGGGCTTCTTCCATGGCGGCGCGCTTTCCTGTTTTTGTGAGGCGATAGTAGCGCCGGCGCTCGTCGTCGTGTTCGGGGTCGGGGCGCTCTTCGAGCTCTTCGATGAAGCCCTGCTCGAGGAGGCGTTTGACGGCGCTGTAGAGCGTGCTGGGGCTGAGGCGGACTTCGCCGCCGGTGCGCTCGGCGACTTCCTGCATGATGGAATAGCCGTGGCGGTCGCGGTCGGCAAGCGCCACGAGGATGTGGAACGTGTCGCGAGAGAGGGTGAAGGGGCGCATGGACGGCAACTATAGCAGAGTTCGCTATAGCCGACAAGGGAGTAGGGGCGAAGTTGTCTCACCAGCAGATGAGCATGGTGGGTTAGAGGGCGGAGACCATGCGGGCGATGGCGTCGTCGAAGGTGGCCTTGCTTTCCAGATAGGGTTGCCAGAATCGGGAGAGGAGCTGGAGGTAGTCGTTCCACCCGCGCTCGTAGAGGCCTTCGCGGATGGCGTACGGGATGTAGGTGTCGCGGACGATGCCGGGAGCAGGGTCCGGGTTGGAAATTCCACTTTCCTGTTTGTCCGGAGGCTCTTTGCTGATGGGATTCAAAAGCGGTTTGATGACTTCGCCGGTGGTGTAAAAGATTAACGCGTGCCAAAGGTCTCGTGGTATGGCCTTTCCGCGCTGGCGGCATTCGCGGATGATGGCCTCCTGTACGACTTCGGCAATTCCGTGGGACGCTTCGTGAAAAAGAACTTCTAGAGCTTCATCGCCCTGGTTGCGAGGGTCGGTGCTGGAGATGGTTACGCGGAGCGGATCCAGCGTAGTGTAAGCGCCGGCCCAATTGGCGTAAGCGGTGACGTCCACGCGAATTTTTGCGCGCGGCCATTTGGTTTGATAAATGTCGGCGAGGCGCTCGGAAATGCCTACGCCCTGTTCTTCCACGAGAGGGGCGACGCGAGCGATCCAGCGGCGGTTGGCGCGGTCGTGCTCGGCCCACAAATGGGCACGATAGACGGGGGCGGCGGCTTCGAGGATCTGCGTTATTCTTGGCGGGAGGCCTGCGTCGCAGGTTTTCTTTTGCTTGCCAGAAAGTTCGTCGCAATCCTCGAAATCACCGAGCTGGTTCTTTAGAAGCATGAGATCGGTGTTGAAGAGCAGGTCTTTGTCTGCGTAATTCGCGGCGTAATAGGCGACAGAGCTGTCCCAGGACTGGCGCTCAGCCGGGGTGAGTGCGCCGCCGGCGTCTCCCATTGATTTCAATTTTAATTGCGGCACGGAATTGTTTTTTTTCGGGGCATTGGCGGGGGCTTCGCGCCGCTTGGCTTCGTAGTAGAGCATGTGATGGAGGTTGATCCAAAAGCCGCTGTGAAGTTCGAAGACAGGGAGCGGGCCGTAGGCGGAGCTGGACTGCTGCGCGGACAGTCCGACGGGCGCAAGCAGAGCGACAGCCATGAAAAACCACGTACTGCGGATGGATGCTGGGCGCATTTGGAATCGCACGATAGTAGCGCCAACGCCTGCGCTGTACAAATGCGAAGTGCTCTCTTTTTCTTATTTCGCACATTCTTATTTCACATTCTTATTTCAAGACACCCGATGTAATATGCCCGCACATTTCATTTCGTGGACTGGAGAATCGGATGAAGAGACTTTGCGTGGTGGGTTGCCTGGTGGCCGCTTTGATTGCGCCTTGCGGGCTGTCGGCGCAGGAGTCGGCTCAGCTGCCGTCTTTGAAGCAGCAAGCGGTTTCGGAAGTGGATAAGCTGCAAACGCTGACCCAGCAGATGGTGGATGAAATTTACAGTTACAGCGAGCTGGGATTCCAGGAGTACGAAACAACGCGCTATGTGACGGGCATCCTCGAGAAAAATGGCTTTCACGTCGAGCATGGTTTCGCGGGCGTGCCGACGGCCTGGGTGGCGACGTATGGAAGCGGGAAACCGGTTATCGCGTACATTACGGACATCGACTGCATACCGCGGGCTTCGCAGAAGCCTGGAGTGGCGTATCACGATCCAATCGTCGAAGGAGCGCCGGGGCATGGCGAAGGGCATAACTCGGGGATGGCGGTCAACGTTACTGCCGCGCTCGTGCTAAAGAAATTGATGAGCGAGCACCATATCGCCGGGACGATCAAGGTTATTCCCGGCGTTGCGGAAGAGTTGCTGGGCACGAAGGCGTTTTATGTTCGAGCGGGCATGTTCAAGGATGTGGACATCGTCCTTGGCACGCATGTGGAGTCGGAGTTTTCGACGTCGTATGGGACCGGGAACGGGGAGTGGAGCGGATTGGTTTCCGTCCAGTATTTTTTCCACGGGAAAGCCGCACATGCGGCGGGAGCGCCGTGGGAAGGACGCAGCGCGCTGGATGCCGTGGAGTTGATGGATACCGGGTGGGACTTCCGGCGCGAGCATTTGCGCCCGGCGCAGCGCTCGCATCGCGTGATTATCAATGGCGGGGATCAGCCGAACGTTGTGCCTTCGGAAGCCGCGGTCTGGTATTACTTCCGCGAGCTCGACTACTCACACATTAAGGATCTCTATGATCTGGGAAATGTGATGGCGGACTCGGCGGCGAAAATGACCGGCACGACGGTGGATCACAAGCTGGTGGGATCGGCGTGGCCACCCTATTTGAATAAAGTGATCGCGGAAATACAGCAGAAGAACATTGAGGCCGTCGGCATGCCGAAATGGAGCGATGCGGATCAGACGCTGGCCAAAGCGCTGCAAAAAGAGATTGGCGCAAAAGTGGAAGGGCTCAAGGAAAAGATCGAGCCGCTCTCGGAACCCGTGAAAAAACCGACGGGCGGAGGTTCGGACGACATTGGAGATATTTCCTGGAACGTGCCAATGGTTTACATGATGTATCCGGCGAACATTCCGAACCTGCCGGGACACAGCTGGGCGGACGGAGTGGCCATGGCCACTCCGATCGCACACAAAGGATCGACGGCGGGGGCGAAAGTGCAAGCCATGACGGCGCTCGACTTTTTGCTTCAACCGGAACTTGTACAACAGGCGTGGGATTATTTCCGGAACGTGCAGACGAAGGACGTTCACTACGAGAGTTTCCTGGGGCCGGATGACAAACCTGCGATTGAGATGAACAAAGAAAAAATGGAGAAGTTCGCGCCACAATTGAAGAAGTATTATTACGATCCAACGCGCTTTAAGACTTATCTGGAACAACTGGGCATTCAATATCCCACGACGAAAACACAACAGTAATTGTTAAATGCGGCAGCGTTAAGGATTTCTCGCCGCTTCGCCGAGCCAGCGGTCCAGGATGATCAACTGATTTTCCACGGAACGCTCGTCAAAATGAATACCCATGCCAAGTCCCGGGCTTACGTAGACGACAAGCGCTTCCGTCTTGAAGGTTTTCCTGTCGCGGGTCAACCGAATATGTATATGGGTTCTTTTGGCACAGGGCTTTAAGGTGTCCACGTAACACCCGGTCCGGCTGAGGTCGGATGTTCGCGCGAACAGCTTGATGCCCGTGGTGAGTTCTGTTATTTCCGCAACGAGGATCAGGGGAAAGCGGGGCGGGGCGCGCCGCGCCGATTGGCCATCACATTTGTCGACATCTACAGGTCTCCTTCAGCCTTGAGAGACCCGTAGTACGCGAACGATTCCCGTGGGAATGGCGCCGCGGCAGGAGAGATGACCCTGTTGGCATTTTGCCAAGAGTGTTCGGCGCGAGCAAGGCGCACGGACCAATCCGGCTCGAATGGGTTAACTGCGCTGCGTTGCCGCAAACGAGAAGGGCTTAGGGTTGAGGCAGCTTTGGATCCGTCTCGTTCCCTACGGAGCCTTTGCGGTCCGCGCCCCGGAGTATGCCATCTGCGTCGCGGAAGAAGGAGCGGTGTCCGGTGCGACCGTAACTCAGCGGCGTTGCCGAGAGAGCATATTTTGCGGGCGCACCCAATCCGCTGGCGCCCAGAATAACGAACCGGAACGAATATCCATTTTTCATTCCGGCGGCGAAATCGGCATCCAGCAGGCCTGCGGCTTCCATGCTGGCGGGACCTTGCAGCGGAGGACCGAGATTCGAAAGAGTGGCGGGAAGCCGCGTGTACTTGCGGCGGAAAGCTTCCACGGCTTCGGCGATCGTTTTCAGGGACTCCATAGCGGATTCCTCGTTTTTGTCCGCTTCAGCGGAATCCCATTCCAGCTCCAGAGAAGGCAAATCGAGAAGCACCAGCCCGAGAGAGAGGAGCTTCCACGCGCCGCCCTCGCGGACCAGGCCCATGTTCACTTGAATGTTGCTTGCGCCGGAGGTGTCCGTCGCGTCGCGCAAGTCCACGGGCAGGAAGGCCACATTGTCGCGGATGTCGGCGCCGCCAATCTGGATTTCGGCGGCTCCGCCGGGAGTAGTGCAGAGGACGATGGGGCGGCCGGCAGGGTTGGCAGTCACGGTGGGTTTGCCCGGCTCGTTGAGAAGCACGAAGCGTTTCATGAACGCGACGCGGGCAGCCGGCGCCAAATGAGAAAAGGATTGTTGGTTGCGCAAGGTCAGAAAATGCGAAAAGTCGTCCTGGCTCTGGGAACAGGCGGCTGCCAGGAGATCGCGAAGCGCGGAGTAAGGGCCGTTTGGCGAGCTTGACTGCGTCGGGGGAGCGGAACTCGAGTCCTGTGCAAGAGCGACGCGTGTGAACAGGAGAAGCGCTACGGATAGAAGAAATGCTGGCGCAATTAGATACCTTTTGCGAATGTGCACGTCAATCCTTCGCGTCGCCCAAAATCGCGGCAAGATTTTGCGTAAAGGCAGAGCGCGGCATGACCTCGTTGCAACCAGCGGCTTGCGCCTGCGCCGCCAGGTCGCGCTGCACGTGAGAGAGAAACCCGATGACGCGCAAGTCCTTTTGCGCGGCGCGCAGTCGTTCGATGGCCGCAATGGGCTGGCTGCGCGCATTCAAATCCACGATGACCAGTTTTGGCACGGGATCGAGCAGGCCGAGTAGCGCGTCGCCATTGGAGGCCACTTTCAGTTCGAGGCCGAGATGTTTCGCGGTCTCCGCGACCTTCATCTGAAAAAAGAGGTCGTCCATCATTGCCACAACTCGTCCCATCTTAGCCTCGCTTCCCTGTTAATCATTATGCGCCAGTTCCTCTTTTCGAGGTCTTTTCGAGTAAGATGCATACATCGCTTGGGAGGTGCCACATGCAACAAGGTGTAGCCCGATCCACCGAGCCGGCCAGCACTCGATCCATTCAGCCTGCCCTTTCGCTCCTTGAAAAGACGCCGATTCTGCTCGAAACGCTGCTTCGCGATTTGCCGGACGAACTTATGCATTGGAAGCCCGCGCCGGATCGCTGGTCCATCGGAGAAGTTCTCGGGCATCTCGCGGATATCGAGTTCGTCTACGCGGACCGCACGCGCCAGATGGTGACCGAAGACGCCCCGAGGCTCCAGAAGTACGATCCCACCAGCACGGTCGTTTTCGGGGATTACGCGCGAGGCACGGCGACTGAGAATCTGTCGTACTTCATGAAGACCCGCCGCGCCACGGTCATTCTGCTGCGAAGCATCCCCGCGGACTCCGGAGAACGTGCGGCCACGCATTCCGAGTTGGGAGAGATTACGCTTCATCAGATGCTCAGCGAGTGGGCTTCGCACGACCTCGGCCATTTGCGGCAGATCGCGGAACTTTATCGAGCGCATGCGTTTCACCCGTATGTCGGACCGTTCCAGAAATATTCCAATCCGAAACCGTGAAAGAGCATCCGGAGGATGAGCGACTGGCCGCCGCGGGACCGCGCGAAGTGACTCTCTACACGCGGCCGGGATGTCATCTTTGCGAAGAAGCCAAAACGGCCATGGCGCCGCTGTTGCGCGAATTTGGCGCTGTGCTTCGGGAAGTAAATATTGAGAAGGACGCGGTTCTGGAAGAGCGCTATGGCTGGGATATCCCCGTTATTTTCATTGGCGCGCGCAAAGCCGCCAAACATCGCGTGAACGTGGAGCAATTCCGGTGTCAGCTCGAAAAGGCAAGGTAAAGAAAGAGAACAGATGGCTCGTCGGTGCGGTCTGCATCGCAGGAATTATCCTACTGTTCGTGTTTCCGGCCCGGAACTGGATTAACTCCAAACAAACCAGACTCACGGACCAGCAAACAAGGGAGATTCTGAACCGTGAGTTGCCTCCCGGCTCCAGCAGGTCGCGCGTCATCGAGTTTCTAAAGTCCCAGAGGTGGACTTATTCGGATGAAGGGGCGACTGTCCTGGCAATGTTCCGCGACGCGTCGCAGAGCATTTCGGTTCGCACAGATATTCAAATGCGATTTTATTTCGATTCGGACGGGAAACTGACTTCTTATGAAATACAAGACCTCTTAACCGGACCTTGAAATGAACGTTAGCCGCTCTAGTGGCCGTCGGCGGGTTCGTGAGCGCCAACTGTTTTGTCCGGCACGTCGCCGACTCGGCCCTTCACGCGGTCGTAGACGCTGATTTGGCTGACGGAGCCGAGGGCTTCGTTGTAAAAAGTCGGGACACCCAATGCAGTCAGCAGTTCTTCGTTAAACCGGCGCAAATTCTCGAGATGCGACGCCAGCGCGGGCAGCTTCAATCCTTCATCGGTCAGCAAAAATTTCTGGTAGCCCGCGTCCCAAAGACGGGTGAAACGCCCCTTCAGCATGATGGTCGGGACGACCGTCATCTGGTAAAGCTCGTCAGTTCCTTTGCGGAACTCGGCGCCGCTGCCGTATTTTTCTACGCGCACGACGCCGCGCGTGCTGCCGACGGCAAAGCCAAGTGCCGCGAGTCCTTCGATCTGCTTGGGTGAGAACTTCTCTTCGACATTCCACATGATGGTCTTAGCGTAGTAAATGCCAGGGCTTCTGTAAAGCGTTAGGCGCCGCACGATTGTGAGGGACGGTCTCTCCCGGAGCATTCAGGGTCTGCGACAAGTCGGCTAAGATTTGTTCGGAGACCAGGAACGTTCCCAGGTGCGCCAGAGAAAAACGTCTCCGAGGTCCAGCTGATTCCACCAGGCGTCCAGCATTTTTTGATCGAGGCGCAGGATGCCCTCGCGCGTTACGCCCGAGGGCGGCGGAACGAGCGTTGCCAGGCGGTCGTAGACTCGGCCGCGCTGCGCATCATCGACACGGGTAAGCAGGTGCCAGACGGTGAGGGCGTCACGCTTGCGCGCTTCCGCTAATATTCTGTCGAGTTCGGCGTTGCGCTCTTCCGGCGTACCGGCGGCGAAATCAAATCTGGATAGCGCTTCGCAAAAAGATTTGGGTGCGTCATCAAAGTACGGGGTGCCAGGGCCAATCCTTGGACGCGTCGCGCAGACCGCTCCCGCGGGAATGAAAGCTTCCCGGTTATTCAGCTTGAACCCAACCCAACCGAGCGTGGTGCGCAGAAGTCCGGCACCGGAATCGTCCACTTGCAGCGTGTAGCGGCAGCCGAGATCAACCGCAATGGCGGAAGGAGTGTCCACAGTAAATTGCCCCGGAGCGGCCCAGATGTACGCGTGGATTGTGCCGCGTTCCAGCGCGAGGCGGTTGCGGCCTGCGCCTCCGTCCACCAGTCGGAGCCTCGTGTTAGGTTCGACGTTGACTGTGCCAATCTCGGCGACCGTTATGTTCGCCTGGGAGTGGCCGTCTGTCACTAGCGTTTGTCCGAGGCCAAGCCTGCTGTTTGCGCCGGCCTTTCCGGTCGCGCTCGATTCCACTTGCGGAGTGCCCGCCACGCGCTCGACTTCCCATCCCGGCCCAGAGTTTGTGCCCGGTTGCTGCGGCCATCGCAGAATTCCCAGTGCCACGATCAGCAGAATCAACGCCGCTGCGGCTGCAAGTGCTTGAGGCCAACGCAGCCCGAATCCCCATTGCAAATTTCGCGGCCGCCGGGTTACGGCAATCTCCGGAAATTCCGGGGCTTGCCCTTGATGCCCGAATTTCGAGAGCGTTTTTTCCAGTTTCTGAATCTCCGGGTCCGGTTCGCCGGAACCGTCCCAGAGGTAATCGTCTTTCATGGCTCATTCCTCTTGCGCAAGCTGCTTTGCTCTTGCGCTGCCGCTGAATTCTTCTCGCCGGCAAATCCGCTTTGCCCCCTGGCGCCGCTCGCCGCCTGGCTCAGTTTTTCTCGAAGCTGCTGCATGCCCCTGTGCAGATTCACGCGCACGGATCCGGGAGTTAAGCCCGTGCGCGCGGCAATCTCCGGGCCGGTCATCCCTTCCACCAGGCGCAAAATCAATGTCTCACGATACGTTTCTGAGAGGCCCCTCACGTAGACCAGAATCATGGCGGCCTCCGCGTCGGAGACATTGCTGGCCGCCGGTATTTTGTCTTCGTCGTCGGAGAGGCTTTCCGTCACCGCTGCGACCGCCCGATTTTGCCTGTGGTAGTCATTCGCACGGTTGCGGGTAATGGCGGCCAGCCACGGTCCAAACCGCGAAACATCGCGCAGGTCGCCAAGACGCGGCATGGCTTTTAAAAAAACGTCTTGAACCAGATCGTCCACATCCTCCGCCGGAACTTTCGCCAGCAAAATCCCGTGGACCATTCTCGCGTACCGCGTATACAGTCCCCCAAAAGCGGCGCGGTCCCCCTGGCGCGCGGCAAGCACTAGCGCAGAATCGCCGGAAGGTTCGGCTGCGGGCGAGGCGGTCACCGCTCGACAGTCCCTGATTGTGAGGCGCGAGTCAACTGTGGTTCCGAGGCGTGCGCTTCCAACTCCTGAAATCATCCTGTGCTGCAAGACGTTGCTGCCTGCGGAGGTGTTAACAATGACTTGCACTCTTCGGGCTGGGCTCCCAAGCCCTCTCAGTCCCTGCCAAACATTGTCTACTATTCTTAGGGTGATTCTCTCTAACCGGTGCTAAAATCAGGGGTATAACAGGAAAGTGGGGAGCCGCATCCAATGCGGAGTGAACTGGTCGCATATCTGGTGAGCGGCCGGGCGAGATATGTTTATGGCCACATCGAAGTCCATCGCCGCGTCGGATTATTTGTCCCCGGTCGAAGTTCGTAAAAGCTCTCGCCGGGATGGGCGGTCCGTCCTGGAGTTGATTGGCAACACTCCGCTTTTGAAGCTCCATCGAGTCGGCAGCGAATTTCCCAGTGTGGAATTCCGCGCTAAGGCGGAGTGGTTTAATCCGGGTGGCTCCGTCAAGGACCGGCCCGCTCTGAGCATGATCCAGGCGGGCTTGGCCAGCGGAGCACTTCATCCGGGCAAGACAATTGTCGACGCTACCAGCGGAAATACCGGGATTGCCTACGCCATGATCGGAGCGGCGCTTGGCTATCCCGTGAAACTTTGCTTGCCGGACAGCGCCTCGCACGAACGCAAACGCATCCTCGTGGCGCTGGGAGCTGAGCTGGTCATCACTTCGGGCGACGAGGGAACGGATGGCGCGATTCGGCGCGTCCAAGGAATCGTGGCCGGGGACCCTGACAAATACTTTTATCCGGATCAGTACAGCAACCCGGCGAATTGGCAGGCGCACTATCGCACCACCGCCAACGAAATCTGGGAACAGACGAACGGCAGGATCACGCATTTTGTTGCGGCCCTGGGGACGAGCGGAACATTTGTCGGCACCTCGAGGCGCTTGAAAGAGCTTAACCCGTCGATTCGGTGCATCAGTCTTCAGCCAGACGCCGCATTTCATGGCCTTGAAGGCTGGAAGCATATGCAGACCGCGCTGCGCCCCGCGATTTACGACGATACGATTGCCGATCAGAATCTGGAAGTCGGCACCGAAGAAGCCTATCGACTGGTGAAGAGGCTCGCGCGAGAAGAAGGTCTGCTCGTCAGTCCGAGCGCAGCCGCCGCGCTGCTCGGTTGCTTTCAAGTAGCCAAGCGTATCGCTCCGTTTGAGCGGGCGGTCGTTGTCACCGTTTTTGCGGATTCCGCGTCAAAGTACCTGAACGAACGCTTCTGGGACGAAGAGTGACGCGACGATGAGCGAAGCATTCGAGATCTGGATTAGCGCGGAGCTCGCACAAAAAATTCGCGAGCATGGCGTCGAAACATACCCCTATGAATGCTGTGGGGCCTTGCTTGGGAGAGACCATGGTTTCCTCGCCATCGATCCGCATGTGGACGTCCGGAAGGTTCCACGCGAGATACTGTCTCTGTTCCCGCTAGTTAACCGGCGTGATGATTCGCCGCGGAATCGTTTCTCCGTCACCGCGGAAGACGTCTTGGAGGCCGAAAAGTCTGCCAGAGCGCAAGGTTTCGAGGTCATCGGCTGGTATCACTCGCATCCGGACCATCCGGCGCGGCCCAGCGATTATGATCGCGACCATGCCTGGCCGTGGTATAGCTACATCATTGTGAGTGTGCATTCCGGTGTTCCGAAGGATATGACTTCCTGGCGTTTGAAAGACGACCGGTCCGGATTCATGGAAGAGAAGATTGAGGCGATGAAAGCCAGTGTCGCAAAGTAGAATGCGCCATAGAGAACGGGAGAAATAGAAATGTCCGTCAAGGTTATGATTCCAACCCCGCTTCGCGCTTACGCCGGGAAGCGCGATTCCGCGGAGTTTTCCGCTGCTACTGTTGGCGAAGCGCTAGGCAATCTCACTACGGAGTTCGGCGAGCTGCGCAAACACCTCTTCACGGAAGACGGCAAGCTGCGCGCTTTCGTCAACGTTTATTTGAACGACGAAGATATCCGTTATCTGGCGAAGGAAAACACGCCCACAAAAGACGGCGACACCATCAGCATCATCCCGTCCATCGCCGGCGGTTATGCCGATAACGCCAATTAATTAGGGAGCTTTTGAAATGGCTACGACACTACAGCCGCAAACCGGAGCGAAGCCGGCCACGGCTCTTTCCAACGAAGAAATTCTTCGCTACAGCCGCCACCTCATCATGCCGGAAGTGGGCATGGAGGGTCAGCTCAAACTAAAAAACGCCAAGGTTCTTTTGATCGGCACTGGCGGCCTCGGCGCGCCGCTCGGACTCTATCTTGCAGCGGCGGGCGTTGGCCGCCTCGGACTTGTGGATTTCGATGTAGTGGATTTCACGAATCTCCAGCGGCAAGTGACCTTTGGCACATCGGACGTTGGAAAGTACAAGAGTGAGGCCGCGCGCAATCGCCTATCGAATCTGAACCCCGACATTCAAATCGAATCCTTCGAGACGCAACTGACAAGCGCAAACGCCCTCGAACTCTTCAAAGACTTCGACATCATCGTCGACGGCACCGACAATTTCCCCACGCGCTATCTCGTCAACGATGCTTGCATTCTACTCGGCAAGCCCAACGTCTATGGCTCAATTTTTCGCTTTGAAGGACAAGCCACCGTTTTCGGCATGCCCGATGGCCCGTGCTACCGCTGCTTGTACCCCGAGCCGCCTCCGCCGGGTCTCGTCCCATCCTGCGCCGAAGGCGGCGTGCTTGGCGTCCTGCCGGGTATCGTCGGCTCCATTCAGGCCATGGAAACGATCAAGCTGATCCTTGGACGCGGCGACAGTCTCGTCGGTCGCCTGCTGCTCTTCGATGCGCTCGCCATGAAGTTCCGCGAACTGAAGTTGCGCAAAAATCCAAATTGCCCGATGTGCGGCCCGCATCGCACCATCAACCAGCTCATCGATTACTACGAATTCTGCGGAGTACGAGGAGAAGAAGCGCCGGAGTCCAATGTGCAAGTGCCTGAAATTACGCCTCGTGACCTAAAGTCGCGCCTCGATCGAGGCGATGACCTCTTCATTCTCGACGTGCGCGAGCCGCACGAATATCAAATCTGCAATCTGAAGGGCGCCTTGATCCCGCTCGGCGAATTACCGCGCCGCGTTCACGAACTCGACTCTTCGCGCGAAATCGTCGCGCACTGCCGCAGCGGAAAGCGCTCCGCGGAAGCTATCGACTTCCTCCGCAAGGCCGGCTTCCGCAAAATTCACAATCTCAAGGGCGGCATCCTCGCCTGGTCGGATGAAGTCGATCCCTCGGTTCCAAAATACTGAATGCGATGATTGCCCCCGCTCAACAGGATCCCGTCACTCTGCGTAACACGCGCCGAGCGTGTTGTTGCCGTGAACAGGCGGGGTCGCGTGCAGGATAGTTCTCTCTAAATCCTGCTCTTGCGCCGCCGAGCCCGTTGGTTCGGCGGTTTTTGTTTTTGGGGATGTCATTTCAATGCAGTAAGCAGTAAAAGGAGAATGAAATGGGAATCTACGAAGAAAATCTGGCTGCGAACCGTGAGTACGTCGAGCGCTTCACGCTGGGCCATTTGCCGATGCCGCCGGCCAAGAAGCTTGCCGTCGTCGCTTGTATGGATGCCCGGCTGACTGTCGAGCAAGTGCTCGGCCTCAATACCGGCGACGCGCACATCATCCGCAACGCCGGAGGCCTTGTGACCGAAGATGCTCTGCGCTCGCTGGTCATCTCGTCGCACCTGTTGGGCACGCGAACGTACTACGTAATCCAGCATACCGACTGCGGCATGCTCACCTTTAGCGACCAGCAGCTTCGCGACAAATTGAAATCAGAGACCGGGAATGACGCCTCGCATCTTCATTTTCATCCCTTCTCCGATGTTGAGAAGAGCGTGAGAAAGCAATTGGAAACCATCCGCAACTACCAGTTTCTCATCCCCGGAACCGACGTCCATGGGTTCATCTATGATGTCCGCACCGGGAAGCTCCAGGAAGTCTCGGAGGAGGCGGCGCGCACCGCTTCCTTGAGTTCTTAACCAGGACTGCGTACTCTAGAGAGCGCGTGCGGAGACAAACTCCACATGCGCTCTTACTTTTTCCGGAGGCCTGAATGGCAGCAACAAAGGTTACCGTCAACAGCAACGGCTCAATCCGTGTGGAAGGCGATTTTGAGATTGTCGACCCCCAAGGCCAAGCTTTTGGCTTGGCGGGGCGCACTGCTATCGGACTATGCCGGTGCGGCCATTCGGCGAATAAGCCGTTCTGCGACGGTTCGCACAAGACTTCCGGCTTTAACGACGCGGTCGTAGCTCGTGAACTCCCCCCTCCCAAGCCCAAACTCTAGATTGCAAATATTAGGTGGAAAGAGATAGCTCTTGCCTCGTGAGACTGTCTCATTCTGATACAGTCCTGCAAATTGCGCTGATACTGTTCCAATTGTCGGTAACTGTAAGGGAACAAAGATGATAGATTTATAAGGCCCCGTTTTTTGCGAGGCACAAAGTGTCTCGCCGGTACACACCTCGTCGAACCCCTCGAAATCGCTCCCGTAAGCCTCAATAATTCAACTGCTTACAGACTGAGATTTTCCCTGCAGAAAGGGCACCAACTTGCATTCTCACGGGGTTGTAGTCGTTTCTTCGGTATTTGGGGGGTTTCGTGGGTGGTTGGGGCCAAATCGTAGGGTTTCTCCGGAAGGAGCGCTATCGCTTTGTCCTCGCTTCTACCGCGGCCCTCGGCCTCGTCTTTTTCGGACTCATCTTCTACCTGCGGCAAGCCGCAGTTTCCGGTTCCCCCAGCACCTATCTATATCTGGAAGTTGGTGGCACGCTCCTCAGCTTCTGCTATGCGGCCAACGCCCTGGTTCGTTTTCGTGGCACTCATGACCGCACCGCGCTGATCCTGGCCTTCGGTTTTGTCCTCTCGGGAATCATTGAAACACTAGGCTACTTCGGTCTCAACGACGTACTCCAAGCCGGTCCCGCCGCGCTGACTCGAATTCCCATGGGTTGGATGGTGGGCCGCACGATTCTTGCCGTTCTGCTGCTCTCAGCCATCGCCGTCGAGCGATTCATCCCGACCGCACGGCAGCCAAGCAAAGAGACCGCCGGCGCATTGTTGGTCGTCGCTATTGCTGCGTATATCACCAGTGCCGCTTTTCTCGCAGCCCCCGCGGCGCCAGTCGCACATGTCGCCAGCTTTATCTCTCGCCCTTGGGATCTTCTGCCCGGCGCACTGTTTTTGATTGCCGCGATCTGCTTCCGCCAGCGCCTGCAGAGCAGCAAGGACAATAAGAGCCCGGCGAGCCTCTATGACTATTCGCTTTTCGTAGTGGCTTCGCTCAACGTTGTTTGCCATGTTTCGGCGGCCTTTTCCCGCCAGCTCTTCGATGGCCCCTTTTTCCTCGCGGAATTGAGCAAGACCGCCAGTTACGTCGTCATGCTCTCCGGTGCGCTGCTGGACCAGGCGCGCTTGTTTGACCAGGTTCGTTCCATGGCCGTCAGCGACTCGCTCACCGGCCTCGCCAACTATCGCCGTCTCATCAGCGTCCTCGAAGCTGAACTGGACCGCTCGCGCCGCACACAACGGCCCTTCAGCGTCGTACTGCTCGACATGGACGGCCTCAAAACCATCAACGACCACTACGGCCATCTCACCGGAAGCCGCGCCATCGTTCGCCTTTCCAAAATTCTCCGCACCCATTCCCGCGCCATTGATACAGCCGCGCGTTACGGTGGCGACGAGTTTGCTGTTGTGCTGCCGGAAGCCGGCCCGGATATCGCGAGCCGCGTGGTTTCCCGCATTCGGGAACGACTGGCCGCGGAAGCCGAGGTCCCCGCGCTTTCTGTCAGCGCAGGGGTCGCCGCATTTCCGGAAGATGGCGACACCCCGGAAAAGCTTCTTGGCGCGGCCGATCGTGCGCTGTACGGCATGAAGCGCCACGCTGGCAGCAACAGCGTACAAAATTTAACGCGGATTGCCGCGTGCCTGTGAGGATGCATGCCGGTCAAGTCCAGCAGGCGGACGTTTCACTTTCATCGCGTCGAGCGCCGCATCCCCATGGAGATTCCCGTTGTCCTCGACGGGCATCAGCAGATGCCAGGTACGGAATCGACGTTTACGGAAAATGTGAGTGCGCGCGGAGCGCGGGTGGTGAGCACCCGGCGCTGGCAACAAGGCGAACGCCTGACGTTCGTATCGCGCACCGGAGAGTTTCGCTCCTCGGCCCGGGTAGCTTACTGCCAGCCATTGCAAGGCGACGGCTTTGCGATTGGCGTGGAGTTTCTCGAGCCGAAAGGGCGATGGGTTGTTTAATCCCCACGAAAGCTTGACGTAAAACGGCAAGCGGATAGGAGGGAATGTCTGGAACAAAGGAAGTCAGAAAACAAGCGCAAAAATTAAAATAGTGTGAAGCGCCGTGCGGAAGGAGAAGGAGCCGCCCGGCGCTTCACCTTTTTGGGGAGCCTCTTTTTCCGGGCGCGGCTGGCTAAACTCTTTTCGCGATCAACAGCAGGCACTCGCCAAATAACAGCGAAGGCGAAAGCAGCGCGCCGCGAATCTCTTTGTTCCGCTTTCGTTGCGCAGCATCTTTTTCTTTCCTGAACGCAATCAACGTATACAGCCACATCCACGGCGCATAAATCGCATAGAAATAACTTATGGGTTTGATGTGCGTATGTCGGACTTCGATGAGCTGGAATCCCGACACGTGCAACTCGTACCGCAGCTCAGAAAACGTCGCCAGTCCGATGTGGTGAAGCGGACGTCGCGCGGCTTCGTTCAAGGGACGCCCGTCGCGCCCGAAGAAGCCGCTGCCGAAAAATCGCACTCGCGAGCGCAAAGCTGTGATATTCGGTGTGGTCAGAACCAGCACCCCGCCGGGCTTCAGAATCCGGTGAACCTCCCGCAAAAACGCAAAATGATTTTCGAGATGCTCGATGCCTTCTGTCGAAAAGACCCCATCAAAACTGCCTTCGGGCCATGGAAACGCCTGCTCTAGATTCACTTTCGTGAATGCTTTGCCGAGACCCTCCTGCGGCTGGGTGTCGAGATCGGCTCCGTGGGTGTCAAAGCCCAGCTCGATCAGCGCACGAGTCAAGGCTGCCGCGCCGCCGCATGGCGCGTCGAGTATGCGCGCGCCTTTCGGCAAACCAACCGCCGGCAAGCGGCTCAACACCGCTTGCTGAATCACGGTAAGCTCTCCCGGCTTCATGCTTTCCGCCTGTTTCGCAGAACATCCTCGTATACCTGAATTGTGTTTTCTACCATGCGTGCAACCGAAAACCTCTCTTCGACTTCGCGCCGCCCTGAGTCGGCCAGGCGCTGCCGCAACTCCTTATCATCAATCAGCCTCAACATTGCGGCGGCAATTTCACCCGCGTCGGGCTCCACAACCAGCGCGGTTCGTTCATCGTCCACCACTTCGCCGAGCGCGCCGCGTTTCGTCGAGATAGAAGGCAGCCCGTAAGCCATGCCAACCTGTAAAGCAGTCCCGAGCCCTTCGAACTCCGACGGAAACACGTACGCATCGAGAGCAGCATAAACCTGCTCGACATCCTTCACGAAGCCAGGGAACAACACGGCTTCTGTTTGCTCAAGTTTTTTCGCCAGCGTTCGGCAGTCCGCCAGGCACGCCCCATCCCCCGCAAGGATCAGCCGCGCTTCCGGGTGTGCCGCTCTCACTCTTGGCAATGCTTCAATCAAATGGCGTTGCCCTTTTTCCGGCACAAAAACGCTGACGCAGCCGAAGAGAAATTCGCGATCCTTTATGCCCCAATGTTTGCGTGCGCTATTTCGCTGGTCTGCTGTTGGTAGAGGCGGAATTTCGACTCCCTCGTTGACGATCGAGATTCTTTCTTCTGAAATCCCCGAATCAACTAGGCTCTGTGCCACGTCGCGGCTGTTTGCCACGAAACGGTCCAAAGCGCGGTACAGCGCTTGCGACACCCAATTCTTTCTTAGCGGAAATCCAATGCGCCGAGACAGTAGCAATGGCAGCCGCTTGTGCGCCCCCGCAAACCATGCTGCCGCCAGCGCATGCGGTTCATTGAGATGAATGAGATCGAACCTGCCCCGAGCCACCAACCCACGCGTGGCCTGCGCCGCCCAGCCACGCAAACCGAGTCGCGGCACTTGATGGACCACAATTCCCGCGTTAGCCGAGCGCTCCGCCAACGGAGAATTCCGCGCTCCAAGCAATTCCGCTTCGTGGCCCTGCTCGCGCAGTCCGCGCAAAGTCAGGAGACCCTGGCTCTGCCCTCCCCGCCACTCGCGCTCCAGGTCAGCGAACAAGATTCTCATTCTCGATCCTGTCCCTCGGCCACACGCACAAGCTGTCCTAGTTTTCTGTATTTAATTCGCACCGCTCGCGCCGCCATTTGGGCGATCAGCGCGCCTCGATAGCCATCGAGGAATCCGCCTCGCAGAAAATAATTCTGAAACCAGCTCCACGGCGTCGCAAACCACATGGCCGCTCGCCAGGCTCGCTCTCCGGCCGTATGCATCTGCTGCGCCGCGAGCGTCGCGTATACTTCGACCTTTTCTTCGTGCTCGGCAAACGACCGCACCGTGTAGTGCAGCAAGTCTCCCGCAAGCCGCCCCGGCTTGCCCTCGAACTTCAGCGATTCGTGAATGATTCCAGAAAACTTCGCGGCATCCTTCCGGTAGAGCCGCCGCTGAAAATCCGGATACCAGCCCGAGTGCTTGATCCACGCTCCCAGATACCACGTCTTTCGCGACATCTCGTACACGGCAAATTCCGCGCCGCGTTTCTTCCAATTCAGCAGGGAACTCTGCAATGCGCTGCTCAACTCCTCATCGGCGTCCATCGAAAAAACCCACTCGTTCTGCGTGCGCTCCGCGGCAAAGTTCTTTTGCTCGGAATAATTTGTCCACGCCCTCTCCAAAAAAACCGCTCCGTGTTCGCGCGCGATGGCTGCCGTCCCGTCCGTGCTGCCGGAGTCCACCACGACAATTTCATCCGCAATCCCCTGCAAAGACGCCAGGGCGCGCGGCAGGTTATGTTCTTCGTTGAGCGTGATCAGGCAGGCAGAGAGGCGATTCATCGGGTGCGCGCGATGCGAAACGCAATCGCCAATATCTTACACTTACGATGCGCCGCGGCTTGACGCTAATTTGGAGGAAACCCAGAGAAGCGAACGCGCGTCACTTTTTCTGGAAGCTGATGCGAATCAAGCTTTCGCCGATGCGAAACTCCGAGCCATCCTGCAACATGGCCGCGCGCACGCGTTCTCCCTCATAAAACGTGCCATTGGTGGAGTCAAGATCCTTCAGATTGATGAATTGGTCCCGTACTTCCAGCAGGCAGTGATGCCGCGAAATCTCAGGATCGTTCAGCGGGATGTCCGAACCCTTCCTTCCAATCACGATACGAGGCTGCATGAGGCGAAAAACTTCTCCGGCGGCGGGCCCTGAGGTAATCGCCAGCACAAAAACGCCATTCTCCGGCAGCTTCAGCCCGTCATCCGCCGGAGGCAGTTTCAAATCAGAAGTGGAAGCATCCGCGCGCGCAAACGAGGGCAGCGGGCTGATCACAACCGTCTGGTCCGGACGCCGCTTGAGTTCCACGACCGTGGTCTTCCCGCACTTCGAGCACTTGAACTGCACCTTGGGATGCACCGTGGTGTCGGCATCCTTGAGTTTGTGCTCGGTTCCGCAATGGACACAGGCAGCTTGCATCATTTAAATCTAACACTCGGGGCGTGCGGAGGTTGCGGTCAATTCGGCTGCATGTTGCAAGGGTAAAATTGCCCCCTTCCGGTAATCGACCGGCATGCCGCGCAGCCCGGTTGCCCTGTTGTTGTGCTACGATTGAGGATTCAAACCCAAGCAGGAGAGCGTTGTGGCGGAACATATTTCGCGCAAGGAATTGAAGCAGGACAAGATTCACGACGCCATCGAGCACGGCGCCGAGGCGGTCTTTTCGCACACTACGGTTCTTGCGGTGGCGATCCTGACTGTCGTCTTGGTCGCTGTCGGCTATTTTGGCTGGCGTTTTTACACCGACCGCCAGACCGTGCAGGCCACCGCCGCGCTGGACTTGGCCTCCAAGGCCTATTCCGCCCGCGTTGGCACGACTCCCGATCCCGCTGACCCGGGCGAGACTCTCTACCCCACCGAAGTGGCCCGCGCGGAAGACGCGTCGCTAAAATTTGCCGCGGTCGCGCAGAAATATCCGCACACGAATCCCGGACGCCTTGCCTCCTACTACGCCGCGCTGTGCTACGAAGACCTCGAACGCCACAATCAAGCCATCGAGGAATTAAAGAAAATCAGTTCCAGCAGCGACAAAGAGCTGGCGGCCATGGCCCAATATCAAATGGGTGTGATTTACGAGCGTACTGGCAAGCCCGCGGATGCCATCAAAGTTTTCCGCGACCTCTCGGACCACGCCTCCGTTTTCGTGCCGCGACCGCTGGTGCTTCTCGAACTGGCCGAGGTACTTCGCCAGTCGAATCCCGTGGAAGCCGCGAACGTATATCAGCAGCTGAAAAAAGAATTTCCGAATACCGCGGTTGCGGATGAGGCGGATCGCGGCCTGGAAACGCTGGCGGCGCCAAAGTCCTGAGCCTTGGTTTTTCCTTTGCAAACCAGGTCAAGCGCGTGTCCTGGCTGCGGACAAAGTTTGATGTCTCTTGGAAACACAAACGCACGGTAGTGCACTTCTGCCGGAGCCGCTCATCGAACCACTTCCCACAAGCGCGCCGTGGGCGATGCGCGTGGAACTCTCACGCGGTCGCCGCTATCCTGAAGCACCTCATCCTTACCGCAGCGAGTACGCGCGCGACCGCGACCGCATCATTCACTCGCGCGCCTTCCGCCGCCTCGAAGCCAAGACACAGGTTTTCACCATCCGGTATTCCGACCATTTTCGTAACCGCCTCACGCACACGCTCGAAGTTTCGCAGATTGCCCGCACCGTCGCCGCCGCCCTCGGCCTGAACGCCGAACTCGCCGAAGCTCTCGCGCTCATTCACGACATCGGCCACCCGCCCTTCGGCCACGCCGGCGAACACAAGCTCAATGAGTTGATGCGCGCCCACGGCTCGCGCTTCAATCACAATCTCCAGGCGCTCCGCATCGTCGAACAGTTCGAAAGCCCGTATCTCGATTTTCCCGGCCTGAACCTCACCTTCGAGGTTCGCGAAGGTATCATCAAGCACTCGCACGATTACACCGCCTCGGAACTTCCTCATCTCACCGAATATCTTCTCGATCTTCGCTCCCCGCTCGAAGGGCAGCTCATCGATTGGGTGGATGAAATCGCGTATAACACAGCCGACCTCGACGATGCGCTGGAGGCCGAACTCCTCGATCTCGGCGCTTTGTGCAACGAATCGCCGATTTTCGCCGAGGCCTACGCTCAAGTTGAGGCTGCGCACCCTGCGGGGCGAGAAAAACTCAAATTCAACGAAGCCCTCAAGACCGTTCTTGATCGCCTGGCAACCGATCTCATCGAAACGACGCAGCAACGCGTTCGAGCGTTCGGAGCCGCAACTGTGGACGACATTCGCCGCGCTCCGCGCAGGTTAGCCGGCTTCAGCGAGGACTTCGCGGAACGCAACGCCGAGTTGAAACGCTTCCTCTTCAAACACATCTACAATCACCCAGCCATCACCGAAGATCGCGACCGTTCGGTCCGCTGCCTCGAAGAGCTTTTCGCCTACTATCTGGATACGCCCGGCTCCATGCCCGCCTCTCACGAAGAATCCACCCGTACCGAGCCCCGCCACGCCGTCGTCTGCGATTACATCGCCGGAATGACCGACCAATTCCTATTGCGCAAGCACCGCGAACACTTTGGCTCTTCCGCGGCGTCCGCGACTTAACAAGTATCCGAATCCTATGGAATCAAGGAGCGATCCCAAACCCAAATCATGGACACCAAACACTTCGAAGCCCTCGTCGCCATGTACGACCGCGCCCCCATCAACAAATGGTTTCAGCCGCGCTTGCGCATCCCCGAAGCGGGCAGCGCCGAAATTGACCTGCCTGTTCGCGAGGATTTTCATCACGCTGCTCACGCGATCCACGGCGCGGTTTATTTCAAAGCGCTCGACGACGCGACTTTTTTCGCGGTGCAATCTCTCGTCACTGATCTCTTCATGGTAACTTCCTCGTTCCAGCTTTATTTCCTGCGGCCTGTCTCCGATGGCCAGCTCTCGGCGCGCGGACAAGTCGTCAGCCGCTCGAAGCGCCTCTACATCGCCGAAGGCGTCTTGCTCGACAGCCGCGGCAAAGAAGTAGCCCGCGGAAACGGCACTTTCATGCCCAGCTCCATCCAGCTCGGCCCGGAATTGGGTTATCGCTGAACGCTCTGCGCGCCCTCATCCTCGGCGGCGCAGCCGTATCGCTTCTAGATTCTTCAAACGCTTGTGATAGCCTTAGCCGTCCTCTAGCCTCGAAAAGGGACTTCGCATGACGCCCGGCTCACCCACTTTTCCCGTGCTCCGATGGTTTAGCCTGCTCTGGATGCTCGTCTGGCTTCCCGCGTATTTTCGTGTGTGGGGCTGGGCCAACTTGCTGCATCTGTGCGACGTCGCCGTGATTCTGTCTGTTATCGGAATTTGGCTTGCGAATCCGCTTCTTCTTTCGAGTCAGGCCGTCAGCACGGTTGCGGTAGGCGTTCTCTGGATCGCGGACGTTGGCTGGCGTCTCGCAACAGGCCGGGTCCTCATCGGCGGCACAGACTACATGTGGGATACGCGCTACCCGCTCTGGGTGCGCCTGCTCTCCACATTTCACATCGGGCTTCCGCTGGTCCTGCTCTGGACCCTGCGCAAAGTTGGCTACGACAAACGCGCCCTGGGGGTGCAAGCCGCAATCGCCGCAATTCTCCTGATCGCCTCGCGCTTCCTGCCCGCTAACATCAACATGAACTACGCATACCAGGATCCCGTTCTCCATCGCGCCTGGGGACCCGCTCCAGCCCATCTCGCCTTCATTTTTATCGTGATAATCGCCGCAATCTATTGGCCCACGCACCTGCTGCTAGGGTGGTTGTTCCGCGCGCCTGGTGCAGTAAGATGAAGAAAGAAACCGGTCATGAGTAGAAATCAGCGTTTAGTCCAGATTTTGGTTCTCGGAAGCGCGCTGTCGATGGGCTTGCGTCTGCAAGCCCAATCGGCGCCCCATTCCATCAATCCCGCCATTACGCAACTCGCCGCTCGCATCGCGCAACCCCTCCAAGAATCGCATGCCAAAAAAATAATCGTTGCCGACCTCACGGGACCGGACGGCCAGAGCCATCCAGTCGGAAAATGGCTGGCGGATCAATTGTCGGATTCTCTCAGCAGGGATTTTCCGGGCCTCAATATCATTGCCAGACCGGCCGATCAGGCGGTGGCAAAAAACGGCCACGCTTCAGACACTCTGGCCTCAGCCGATCAGTCGGCTAAAGCTTGGGCCCATCACCTAGGAGCAAAAGTGGTCATAACTGGCTCGTTTGCCAAAACTGCGGACGGCATCGCCATTTCGCTCGCGGCTTCACACTCCTCTGGCTCCCAATATATGGTGGGTGATGCGACGGGGATTGTTCCTATCTCCGACGAAATTACAGCGCTCTCCGCCGACCCCATTCCTGAATTGAACACAGGAATCGCACGAGCCGGCGCGGAGAGAATTGCACGGGCCGGCGTGGGGGGAATCGGCATCCCAACTTGCATTCAGTGTCCTCCGCCGGAATACACACGCAAAGCTCGCGCCGCAAAGGTGCAAGGCTCTGTGGTCCTTTACGTCACCATCACGGCCGATGGCCAGGCTACAAACATCTCCGTCGCAAGATCGCTCGAGCCGGATATGGATGCGCAGGCGATAAAGGCCGTCAGTAAGTGGACGTTTAAGCCTGCCATCGGACCGGGCGGCAAGCCCGTGCCTGTGATAGTTCCAATCGAAGTTACGTTTCGGCTTTATTGATCTTTCGGTTGGCCAGCAATTTCCGCTTACGTGCGCACGACATTCGCCCGCACCAGCGGACGCTCCCGCGCCGGATCGTGCTGCGCCCACCACGCGCGCCACGCGTTGGCATCATTCCCCAGCGGCGCGCCGGTGATGACGCGGAGCGTTCCGTAAATCAGCTCCCGCGTTGTCGTATTCAACGAGTCGTCGTCGGCAAAATTGAGCAGGTCCGGCACTGCTGCCAGCCGCTCTTCCCTCGTCAGCATCCCAGACTCACCAAGGCTGCTGGCAGCCCGTTCCCGCACGCGCGGCGAAGGATCATGCGTCAAGGCTGCAAGCAGTGGGTCGATCGTCGCGTCATTCCCCAGCATCGCCAGGCCTTCCACCGCCCAGTAGCGCGTATGTTCGCTCGGGTCTTGCGCGTATTTCAGGAGGCTGCTCAGAACTTTCTCCGGCTCAACCCCGCGATTACCCAACGAACCGAGCCGCCACAAAGCCATCCCTCGCGCCGACGGATCGTTCCGCAACTGTCGCAAAAGCCGCTCCACGCTGTCCGGCGACTTGCTCAGGTTGTTCGCCGCAAGATCCACGTCCACTGCCGCCGTACGCACTCGTAAATCGCGTGAATTCAACGCCGCCAGCACCAGGTCAAAAAGCTGGTCCGTATTCTTCAGCCGCCCGCGCCATCCGTCGACATTTTCACGCAGCAAGTTGAGCGCAGCCTCATCCCTCTGCATCGCGAGTTCCAGCAATCGCTCCGCCTGCTGCTGCGTGGGAAGCCGCTGAATTGCCGCATCAATGCTCTTTTCCTCCGCGGGCATTCGCACCGGCGAAACGCTCAGCGCAGAGCTTTTCTCTTGCACATCGCTTTCAAACGTGGGAGCCGGCATCGTCGTGCGCGCCGTCTCGAAACCCGCCGCCAGCGAAACGCCGCCCAGCACCACCAACGCGGCCGCGCAACGTACTCCACGATTCCATCGCCCGCGCGTCGCTTCAGCGCCGAAGCTGCCCGCCGGCAAATCCCGATTCTGCTGTTCGTTCATTCGCTGTGGCTCCGCAAGCCGGGCGCACAAAGAGCGCCGCCTGCACACAGCAAAATTAAGCGGTGGGATTTGAAGGGGCTATGGTACGGCAGTGCAGCGACCCTTAATAGACCGCCTAAACTGTGCAGTTTCAACTACTTCGGGGAGTTACTGATAGGCGCCTGGTGATGCCACGCCGTACCATCGGACAGGTGCATTCGGCTCGTCAACAAGCGCAAGCCGAATCCTATTCACGGCCTCTTGCCAGCGGAAAGCGCGCAGAAAGCTCCAGCCACCTCAGAGTTTTCTAAGGAACCGTCTGCGTCGGCACGACGGTAGTTTCCTTTTGCCGGAAATCAAACTGCAGCCGCCACTCGCTCGCGACGCTCTTCCCATTTATTTCTGGGGGCGAGAAAACCCACTTCCGAGCCGCTTCCACCGCCAGGTCCGCGAAAAACTTGCTCGGTCCAGGAGAATCCAGCTCCGCACCAGAAACAGCCCCAGACGGATCCACCTGCACTTTCACGCTCACGCGCACCTTCCCATGAATGGTGTCTCGCGCTTTCTGCGATACATCCGGCAACACCTGATCCAGCACTTCTCCCTTCGCCGAACCAGCCACAGGCACGACCGTTTTCGCCGTCTTTTCCGGAGCAACCGCGCTTGCACTTGTAGCTGAAGGCGGCACGCCAGAAGGCTGGGCAGCAGCACTCGTGCTCTTCACAGCCTCAACCTTAGGTGGCTGCGCAGCCGGTGGATCCATTTTCAATTTCGCCGTCGTATCTGCCTGGGCCTTGCTCTTCGTCGCAGTCAGTTGCGCAGGTTTCGCATTCACAGCATCCGAATGCGAAGCAACCGCGGCAGGCGCGGATTTCAGCGCCGCCGTTCCGCTCGACCCCGCTCCGGCCGCACGATGCGTAACAAGCCGGGGCACCGCAACAATCGCCGCCAGCACCAGCGCTCCCACAATGAGCGGCAACATAAACCGCGGCTTCTGCCGAGCTTCGCCGTAGTAACTCGGCGGCCGCGGACTTGGCCTCGGTCTCATGGCGGGCCTCGCAGGCACTGCCTGCGACACGACGGATTTTTGCGTCACTGGCGCCACCGGCGGCGGTGGCGGCGCAACCGCGCTCACACTCGCGCTCGCGCCAGCCACAGCCGCAGAAGCGAGCACAGCCCGTGCGTTCAACCGCGCCGAAATGTCCACGATGCTTATCCTTCGCTGCGGATCCACGCGCAGGCATTGCCGCGCAATATCCAAAAACGGCGCAGGCAGCGTCACAGGAACCGCGGGTTCCACGTGGGGGCCAGGCTGCCACTCCGGCAGTCGCTGCGTCATCACTTCCACCAGCGTCGTTCCCAGCGCCCACACGTCGCCAGCCGCCGACAACGTTCCGCTGATGGCTTCCGGCGGATCGTAAACCCCCGCCTTCCTCCGAAACGCCGGCGCCTGTCCCGCACCGCAAATCGCGTCGCTTGAAAGCTTCAGCCGATCACCCATAGCCAGTATGTTCGCCGGCTTCACATCTCCATGCACGAATCCCTTGCCGTGCAGAAATTCCAGCGCATCCAGAACCGGCCTGAGCATGTCCCGCGTTTCATCCGCCGTAAGCGCCCGTTCCGGCAGAATCTGCGCAAGGTTTTCTTCGGCAAATTCCATCACGAGGTAGAGCAGATCGTTGCCGTCAATCTGGCAACGCCCGCCGTCCAGCAATTTCAATAAATTGGGATGGGATAGCCCGGCGGCAGCCTCCCATTGTGAGATTTGCAGATTGGCGGTCGCGGGATCAGCGGGCACCAATTTGATCGCCGCTTTTTGCTTCTCGCCTTCACCGTGCTCCGTCAGGAACACCGCGCTGTGTTCGGAGCCCCCTAGGAATTTCAGCAAGGGGAAAGTCCCGTCGACGATTTGGCCTTCCCACTGTTTCGTGGCCTCGGTCATGTGACACCTCCGCCAGACCGCTCAATTTTCACAAGTCTAGGCATTTCTCCCAGGAAAGGGAAACTGGCTGGAGAACTACATACTACCAATACTGCCTGACCTTTCAACTGCCCCTCAGACCAGTAGTTTTTTGCGATTCCAATCAGATACTCTGGCGGTGTTCACAGGACTCCATACCCAGCTTGGGGAGAGCAACCGTGTTCTGCGACCGCTGTGGCCTAAATTTTCTGCCGAAACAATCCGTCTGCACCCGCTGCAAGCGTGTGCCGACGCGCTACTGGTTCCAGCTCATGAGCCTGGTCACTCTGCTGGTAGCCGTAGCGTGTAACGGTCTCGTAGCCCTGTTGCTGCTCCCTCGCTACGCCACGTCGCCCAACTCAAAATTCATCTTTCGCGCCTGGTGGTGGTTTGATCAGAAAGCCGCCCTCTACGGCTGGGTCCTTTTCGCAGTCGCCCTTCTCGCCTGGGACTATTTCGTCTGGAAAGAAGCCCGTCCAAAGGTCAAAGGCTGGTTCACACGCAAACTGCTGACCCTCTCTCTTGCCGCAGGCGTCGCCCCCATGATCCCGTGGTGGATTCCAGCAGGCCAACCCCCCGGCGAATTCCTCTCGATGATCAGCAAATACCCTGGCCTCCCCGCAATCCTGGCTTGGGCAGTAGTCCTGGTCGTCTCCGTCCTCCTCTGCATCGACGCAGAGTCCCGCGACTACCTCCTGGGCCACGGTCGCCTCCTCAGCGTAGTCAGCACCGCCGCTCTCCTCCTGGTCCTCAGCCTGACCATCGTCGGCTGGTCCATGACCTTCTGACACCCGAACACAACTACGCCTACGCGGCACCGATAAGACATTTAGAATCAACACTTACGAATCCATCCGCGTCAAGTGCTGCGTTGTTAAGGGATTAGGCCGCGCGGGCACCCCTTCATTTTTGTAAGTGTTGCATTTAAAGGAGTTAGCCGAGCTGTAGGCTCCCCCCAAAATACGAGCAGAAGGGCACGACGTGTCGTGCCCCTACACTTGCTTCGACCCAGAGCACAAACCTCTACTTCCCCCGCGACATCGCCAAAAACAGCGTCATGTATCGTTTGAGTTTCTGCGTGATCAGGAAGTTTTCCTTCACGTGCTGATGCCCATGCTCGCCCAATTTCGCCGCAATTTCCGGGTGGGACAACAAGAACCGAATTTGATAAGCGGTCCCTTCCACCGAGTGCGCCAAAAGCCCGGTATGCTTGTGGATGACCTGGACGGGAATCCCCCCCACCGCGGAAGCCACCACCGGTTTCTTCTTCCAGAGCGCCTCGGAAACGGTCAACCCAAATCCCTCGCGCAGGCTTTTTTGAATCACGACGGTGGACGCGCGCTGAAGAGCGTTCACTTCCAGTGGAGCCCATGCCGGCAGTTCGATAACGTGAATATCCGGGTCGCCGTCCGCTTCGCGCAGCACTTCCTTCAGCACCACAGCCCCTTCCGGATCATCCGAAGCCCCGCCGCCGGCCAGCACCAGCTGGCAGTCGAAATATCGCTTCACGATACGATAAGCGCGAATCACGCCGACCGGATCTTTCAGCCGGTCGAATCGCGAAATCTGCGTCAGTATGGTCCGATGCGGATCGATCTGGTAGTGCGCAAGGGTCTGAACGATGAACTTACCGTCAAGGTCGCGGTTTTTCTCGGAAAGGGGGTCGATCGCCGGATAAAAAAGATACTGCGGGATGGGCAGTTCGCGCGAAAATTCCGGCGAGGAAAACATCGCGGCATCGTAGCGCGCCACGAATTTCTCCAGAAAATCCCACACCGCGCGATGGGGGTGAGACAGGTCGATGTGGCATCGCCAGGCCCAGTGGTTCCCGTTTTTCTTACGCCCATCGATCAGCGCCACCGGCTGCGGATCGTGGATGATCACGAATTCGGCGTCGAGCGGAAGCCGCGCGCGATTCCGTTCGTTGCACGCCAGAAAAATCTCGAAGTCCTTTGGGTCCGCATGATAAGGAGCGCCATGCAGCGCGTTGTGAAACGATTTTGTAACGCCATAAAAATCGTCGCCGCCGGTCATCACGTCCCAGCGCACGTTCAGATCAAGTTCCTCGGCAAGCGGCAGCAAACGGGTCAGAATCTCCGCCACTCCGCCGCCCACCGCAGTCGAATTAATCATCTCGATGCTGCGCCCCCGCAACGGTTTCGCAAGCACTCGAAGCTCGTCGATCTCTCCTTCGCCGAGCAGCGCGGCATAGTCCTCCAATGGAATTCGAGTGGCGATGGCTACTTCGCTCATCCAATTCTCCTTTCGCGATCGATCAGGCGCAGCACTTTCTCCCGCGCGCTGTCGAGTGTGTTCGTGTAAATGTCAATGTGATTGACGTTGTCCGCCAGCGTATTGAGGCCGAGTCCATCGGCGAGCCAGTGGGAAAAGTCGTTGGTTTGCAGTTGCAGCCGCAATCTCGAGGAAATGAAATGGAAATAAAAGGACGCGTGGCTCAAATGCACGATGCCGTCGCGAAATTCTTCCAGCGTCCGCGCCGTGCGCCCGAAAGGCAATGTGACTTCGACACTTTCACAAAAGTAGAAGCGTTCCAGCGCCGTTTGCCGAGAAAACTCCGGATGGGAAGCGCAGTAATCGCCAACAACACGGCACAAGTCGCCACGCAGCGCCGCGATCGAAACATAATCGCGGACGTCCAGCGTGGCCAACTGCTCGGCCAGGTCTTCGCGATTGGCATCCGCGTGGGCCCACTGCGCGAAGTCGTTCGAGAATCCTTCCGTCAAAAAATGGTGGCTGCCCAGCGTTTGATACGTGTGATGAAAGATGGAAGCATCGCTGCAATGCTGCATTCCGGAGAGAAACTCCGTCAGCGTGCCCGCGGACTGGTTGCCGATGCGCGTCAAGTAGGAAACCGTGAAAAACTCGAACGGCCTTTCTTCTGTGTTCATGCGAGTACTTTCTCCTGTTCGCGCTTACCGCCTGGTCACGAAATTTGCGGCACCTCGGCGCGCTCCGGCGCGTCAATGCGAATCTCCGTCAGGTCCGAAAGCAGGTGAGCGGCCCATCGGTAGACGTTGTGCTCCCGGACGGTCGAACGCATGCGCTCCATGCGTCGGACCTGCTCTTCCTCGGACATCTCCAGCGAGCGATGAATCGCTTCCGCAACCTGATGCACGTCGTACGGATTCACGAGCAACGAGTCCGGCAGTTCGTGCGCCGCACCCGCAAACGTGCTCAGGATAAGCACCCCGCGCTGGTCCTCGCGCGCCGCGACGAATTCTTTAGCCACCAGGTTCATGCCGTCGTGCAGCGATGTCACCAGGCACAACGAAGCGGCCCGGTAATACCGCGCGATTTCCTCATGCGAGTGATGTTTCTTCAGCAGCACGATGGGCTTCCAGCGCCCGGCTTGGAAACGTGCATTGATGCGGTCCGCTTCCGCGCTGACTTCATCCAGGAAATGTTTGTACCGGCTGATCTCGGTGCGGCTCGGCGCGCCAATCTGCACAAACGTGAACCGGTGTTGGTAAGCCGGATATAGATCGAGAAAATGCTCGATGCCGTGGAATCGCTCGATAATTCCCTTCGTATAATCCACGCGGTCGACGCCCACGCCAAGCAAGCTGCCCTCGATGCCGAGTTCGCTGCAAAGCGCCGCGCGCTCTTCTCCCGCGTTTCGCGGCGATTCGTTGACCGCTGCGTGGCCATTTTCCGGAAACGCCACGCTGATCGGATATGGCCGCACGCGCGTGACGTGCCCCTGGCGGTTGACCGCGAAGCGGTCCCACTCGGTCAGCGCTTCCAGCGCGCGATCCACCGTCTCGAGAAAATTGTTGCAATGCGATTGGATATGAAAGCCGATCAGGTCCGCGCCGAGAAGCCCGTCCACCACTTCCCGCTGCCACGGACAAATCCCGAATACTTCCGCATTGGGCCACGGGATGTGCCAGAAAATCGCCACGCGCGCATCCGGCCGCGCGTCCTTGATCATTCGCGGGAGCAGCGCGAAGTGATAGTCCTGCGCCAAAAGTATCGGAGACTCCGTGCCTTCCATTTCCTGCAAGACGGCATCCGCGAAGCGCCGGTTCACGCGCTGGTAATGCACCCAATCTTCCGGACGAAACACCGGCCGGGTATGCGCTACATGGCAAAGCGGCCAGAGCCCTTCGTTCGCAAAACCCTGGTAGTAACCTTTTTCTTCTTCATTGCTGAGCCACACGCGCCGCAGCGTGTAGCTCGGATGATCCGGCGGCACGCGCTGATGGTCATACGAATCGGAAAATTCGCGGTCCGCGCTTCCGGAACCATGAGCGATCCAGGTGCCGTCGCAAGCCACCAGCACCGGCTCAATCGCCGTCACTACGCCGCTCGCCGGAACGATGATCCCGATGGAATGGTCTTTTTCGTTGTAAACGTTGAGATACGGCTCGCGGTTCGAGACCACGAAAAGCGGCTTCTCCTGCAGCTTGTTTCGCAGGCTCACACGCAGCCGTTCGGCGGTCCAGACGGACGCATTCGTATCGCGCAACCGCGCTTCCTCCTCCGCAGTGGCTCGCGCCGCGTTCAGATCTTGCGCAAGGTGCGTCACCTCCTGGTGCAGTTGGTCGAAGATTTCTCCCTGCGGCGCCATCGGCGGAGCATGAGTCTCCCCGGTTCGCAGGCTTTGCAGCCACTTTGCCGTCCGCGCCAACGGCGTCGTCAAATTCCACCGCACCAGCACAATCGCCAGCCCGCTGATGAGAACCGTTTGGATCACCGCGGTAAAAAGAGCGTCGCGCAGCGTGTGCTGCACCTCTGTGTCGATATAACTTGTATCGTGAAACAGCGCCAGCGTCCCCGCAGCTTGTCCGTCGCGATGAAGCGGCAACGCGAAGATGTGCATGGGGTCCAGAGTTTTTTCATCCGCCCCCGCGGATGCGGGGATGGCCATGAATTCGCCATACCCCGCATCCTGTTGTGCAACGCGCGTTGCAAGGGCCGGGCGTTTTTGGAACTCTTCACGAAGCCCAGCGGTAATTGCGATCGCCGTACCGTCTAGATCATAGACGGCAACGCCCTTCAAATGTTCTCGCTGTCCAAAACGCGCCACGAGCCGTTGCAGATTTTTATTTGGCCCGTGGTCCAGCAGCGGCTCGACGCTTTCCTGGAGACTTTCTCCAAGAATTTCCGCCCGCCGCGAAAGATCATTGCGCAGGTTGCGCCTTTCCGTACGCACCTGGTATCCCGCAAAAAGCAGGGACACCACCGCTACGCTGACGATCAAGGGCAGGATAATCTTCAGAGTCGTGCGCATCAGGACTCCTCGAATACCGGAGCGAGCAATACCGCACCGGGCTGGGTCGGGCGGAGAAAGGAACTAAAACTTCATGCTAAGGAAACTACGAAGCTTCAATAAGGACTAATGCCGGAGGCTGGGGTTACGACAACGTGAACGGCGATGTTTTTGCCGCTGTCCGAGCGATACTCTACCATGGCTTGCGCTCCGACAGTCAGTCTGCCTTCCACTCGTGTTTTGTCGTCAACCAGGAACTGCACGACCGACGCTGCCTGATTGTCCTTGGGAGACATACTGATTTCGAAAGCCGCATCGCCCACCGACGCGATCTTTCCGCTCACGGACTGATTCTCCGGCGCGGAGTCCGTCCGATACCCAGCCTCCTGACGAGGCAGGGGTTGAGCAAACACAGCTAAGGTGAAGCAGGTCATAAATAGTGTGGCCAAAGAAAGAATGGTGCGGAATCTCATGAAATCTCCTCCGATATGATTTCGACCGGGACTTCAAGAAGGGCACGAAATGAGCCAAACTCGGAGAAACTTCCGAAACGCCGCGTAAGTTGCCTTGTGTCAACAAGATATGCGCTGAGAAGGGGAAGCCCAAGTAAAATCCATCTCGTACTAGTCCTGTGAAATTCTTGCTTACTGATCGATTTGGGCATTCTCGCTTCTACAGGCTTCTACTGATGTCCCGAAGTGCACATTGCCCGATCTCTTGCCGCCGAAATCCCTGCTTGCCCGGATCGTACCCACAGTGAAAGCGACCCACGTACAGGAAGGCCGGAGACGGAATCTGCCTTAAGGAGTTCGGCCTTCGGGTCATGCGCAGCGGACAAAAGTGCAAGCAAGGGATGTGTCAGGAACAGATCTGCTATTTCTTAGAGTCGTTCCCACTCGGAGCGGAGCAGACGAGGTCGAGCTGCGATGAGTCTAGCTGGGGGAAAACGGATCGGATCGAAAGACCCTCACGCTTAGAAATCACCGGGCGAGGGGCGGAATACTCACTAGCGAAGAGCGTCGCTTCTCCATTTCTGGCTGAGCCACAACACGAGAGGTAGACACGGAGGGGAAAACACAAAGGGGCGAAGACTTACCGAACTTCACGGTCCATAGAGCGTCATTTGATTTCGCCTACGATTTCAAGTACTAGAGCCACCCCTTGCAAAACTGGGAGCAAATTTGTCAGAATCCGCCGCGCTTCCTTGACTTGCTGGGCGCGCGACTCAATAATGTTAAAGCATGAGTGTTAGCGCCGGAGGCATTCAAGACGTGTTCCTCGATGTAAAGGATCTCGCGGTTCGCAAGCTGCGCATCCGGAAGAGCTTTGCTCCGGGCAGCATCGATTTCCATACGTCCGAGGTCAAACAGGCAGCGCCGCTGGAAGTGACCGCTACGGCCGAGTTGCTCGAAGGCCAGATTCGCATTGAGGGCCAGCTCGAGACCAAGATTGAGATGGTCTGCGCGCGCTGCCTAGAGCCCGTTATCGAAGACGTGAACCGCTCTTTCGACCTGTTTTACGCGCCGCTGCCCAAAGGCGCCAAGCCGAAAGAAGACCGGCTGAAGGATGACGATACGGAAATTGCTTTTTTTGAGGGCGATGGCCTCTTTCTGGCGGATGTGTTGAGAGAGCAAGTTATTCTCGCCCTTCCGCTGAAGGTCATCTGTCAGAGTGATTGCCGCGGATTGTGCCCCAATTGCGGTGCTAACCTGAACCACGAGGAGTGCCGCTGTGAGACCCACGCGTCGGACCCGCGTCTGGCTCCCCTCGCGCGCCTGAAGCAGGACTGGCTGAAAAAACAATAGTTTTCAGGGCCAAAAGCCCATAGAATCCGCCCACTGGGGCGGGAACGAGGAGTATTACTATGCCTAACCCAAAAAGACGGCATTCGAAACGACGGACGAGCACACGGCGAGCCCACGACTTCCTGGAGAAGCCGGCGCTCGGCGAATGCCCGCATTGCCATGAGACCAAGCAGCCGCACCAGGCTTGTCCTCATTGCGGCTACTACAAGGGCCGCGCCGTGCAAGACAAGTCCGCCTGACGCTGCACAATTTCTTCCCGGTTCATTCTTGGAAGTAGCGGTCGGAATAATCCGATGATCACTATCGCTGTGGACGCCATGGGCGGTGACAACGCGCCCCGCCCCGAGGTCGAAGGCAGTGTGCTGGCTGCCCGGGAGTTGGGCGTTCGCGTGATGCTCGTTGGGCAGCCAAATGTGGTGCGCGCGGAGCTGGCCAAACACGCTGCGCCGAATTTGCCGATCGAGATTGTTCCGGCAAGCGAAGTGATCACCATGCAGGATCACCCGGCTCAGGCGTTTCGGCGTAAGAAGGATAGTTCCGTGCATGTCGCCGCGCGGCTGGTGCGCGAAGCCAAGGCCGATGGGCTGGTCAGCGCGGGAAACACGGGCGCGGTCATGACTGTTGCGCGATTTTTGCTTGGCACGCTGGAATCCGTGGATCGCGTGGCCCTCGCGGCGCCTTTTCCAAACGCCAAGGGCGGCGTCTCCGTGCTGCTGGATGTGGGCGCAAACGTGGATTCGAAGCCCGAGCATCTGGTGCAGTTCGCGGTGATGGGCGAAATTTATTACCGGGCAACTTTCGGGAACCGCAAGCCGCGGGTTGGCCTGTTGTCGGTGGGAGAAGAAGAGATTAAGGGCAATGAACTTACGCGCGAAGTTTATACGCGTCTAAAGAAGCTTCCGGTGCATTTTGTGGGCAACGTGGAAGGCGGCGATCTTTTTTCCGGCGACGTGGACGTGATTGTGAGCGACGGCTTTGTGGGCAATATCGCGCTGAAAATCTGCGAAGGGCTGGCGGTTCAGATTTTTGGGTTACTGAAGAAATCCATTCAAAGTTCGCTGGCGTCGCAGGTAGGGTTTCTGTTTTCGCGCGGAGCGTTGAAGGGTCTGAAGAAGACCATTGATTACACGGAGCAAGGTGGCGCGCCATTGCTGGGCGTGCGCGGCGTTTGCGTCATCGGGCATGGACGCTCAAATGCGAAAGCCGTGAAAAACGCCATCCGCGTGGCCGCTGGGCTGGCCCGCGCGCGCATCAACGAAAAAATCGAACAGGAGCTCTCGGCCGCGAGCGTAATCGCATGACGGCTCAGAAGAGGAATTGACGATGGGCAAAGTCGCATTTGTATTTCCGGGGCAAGCTTCGCAATACCCCGGCATGGGCAAGGAGCTGGCGGAGAAGCATCCGTCGGCGCGCGCGGTTTTTGATGAAGCCGACAAGGCTCTCGGTTTTTCCATTTCCAAGATTTGCTTTGAGGGCACCGAAGAGGAGTTGAAGCTCACCGCCAACACGCAGCCGGCCATCCTCACCGTTTCGGTTGCGGTCTATCGCGTACTTGCGGAAAACGGGCTGAATCCCGATTTTGTTGCTGGCCACAGCCTGGGCGAATATTCCGCGCTGGTAGCCGCGGGCGCTTTGAAGTTTTCTGACGCAGTGCAGCTTGTCCGCAAGCGCGGGACTTATATGCAGGAAGCCGTGCCCGCAGGCGTAGGGGCGATGGCCGCCATCATGGGATTGTCGCCCGCCGTCGTGGCTGACGCCTGCAAGCGCGCCTCGAATGGCGAGGTTTGCTCCGCGGCCAATCTAAATTCACCCGACCAGACCGTAATCTCCGGCCACGCGGCTGCCGTGAAGCGCGCTGTTGAAATGGCTTCGCAGCTCGGCGCAAAGCGCGCGGTAATCCTGCCCGTCTCCGCACCTTTCCACTCCGCGCTGATGACGCCTGCACAAGAGCGGCTCACTGAAGACCTGAAGAAAACATCCTTCTCAAATTTGAGCGTTCCGCTGGTAACGAACGTCGACGCCGATACCATCACCACCGGCGACGAGGCGCGTGAGGCGCTGATTCGCCAGGTCACCATGCCTGTGCGCTGGGAAGAATCCGTGCGCATGCTGATCGATGAAGGCGTAAACACGTTTGTGGAAGCCGGCCCGGGCCGCGTCTTAACCGGTCTCTTGCGGCAAATCGAGCGTTCCGTTGCCACGTTAAATGTTGAAGATGAAAAGAGTCTCGCTGCCACAGTAGAAAAAATCGCAGGGGCGAGGTCGGATGCGGCGTAAGTAGCACAGACTTAAGTCTGTGCCACTCGCGGGAATTTGCAGGTGTGATCCGTTGTTGCTTGTGGGAAGCCCTGAGGGTTTTTCTGTCAGGGACAAACGTTTAATGTTCAGCTTAAAAGACAAAGTCGCTTTGCTGACCGGCGCCTCCCAAGGCATCGGCCGCGAAACCGCGCTGGCACTCGCCGAAGCGGGCGCAAAAGTCGCCGCTGCCGCACGCAACGAAGAAAAGCTCTCGACCCTCGTCAACGAAATCGTGGCTGCAGGCGGCGAAGCCATCGCCATAAGAATGGACGTAGCCGAACCGGAGCAGATCAAAGCAGGCTTCAAGCAGGTCCTGGAAAAATACGGCCGCCTCGACATTCTGGTCAACAACGCCGCCATCACACGCGACGGTCTGGCGCTGCGCATGAAGCAAGACGACTGGGACGCCGTTATCCGCACCAACCTGACCGGCGCACACCTTTGCACGCAGCAGGCTCTTTCGACGATGATGCGCGCCCGCGCGGGACGCATTATCAATATCGCCAGCGTGGTGGCCCAGATGGGCAATGCGGGCCAGTCCAATTACGTTGCCGCCAAAGCAGGCCTCGTCGGATTGACCAAAGCAATTGCTATCGAGATCGCTTCGCGCAACATCACGGTCAACGCTGTCGCCCCCGGTTTCATCGCCACGCCGATGACCGATGTCCTCTCCGAGGATGTAAAAACCACGCTGAAAACACGCATTCCGCTAGGCCGCATGGGCACTTCGCGGGATGTTGCTTCCGCGATCGTTTTTCTGGCGAGCGACGAAGCCGCTTACATCACCGGGCATGTCCTCGACGTCAACGGCGGGTTGTATTTGGCGTGACGAAGCGCGTGGTCAGATGCTTAAGAAGACAGAACTCAGAGAGGCAGCCTTGGATTGGATACGCAGGTTACCGCACGGTCGAAAACTTACCTACGACGACGTCTACCGGTTTCTGGAACAGAATTTTCCAAGGGAATGCTCAGAACGCGGAGATGCTCCGAAAGAACCGAGGTACAAGCACGACGCTCGGGCTGCCGTATGGGATGCGATGCCAGTCAAGCATGGCTTTGTGAGACACACAGGCGTCCGAGGAGAGCGCCAGCGAATCTGAGTGCCGACCGAGGTTCGAAAGGGCACCATAATTTCAGGCGTCGTAAAGCTCGCTGAAGTTGACCTTGCGGCGCAGCCTAACTAGAATGGGCAGGTTGCCTGATAGACGAATTAACACACCATGGGGCGGTGTTTAAGCCGGTCGAATGTTATTGTACGTCTCAGCACAATAAGCGATAGCAAATCGCGGAGGATATGAATGGCCAGTGTGGAAGAACGCGTAAAACAAATTATCGTCGAGCAGCTCGGCGTCGATGAAGCGGAAGTGACGCCCACCGCATCCTTCGTGGACGACCTGGGAGCGGATTCGCTCGACCAGGTGGAATTGGTCATGGCGTTTGAGGAAGCTTTCGGGATTGAAGTTCCCGACGAAGATGCCGAGAAGATGACCACGGTGAAAGACGCTGTCGAATACATCGACAAGCACGCCAAGGGAAAGTAAGCCACGAATTTATCACCACAACAGGGAGCGTTAGAGAGTTGACTCGCCGCGTAGTCGTTACGGGTGTTGGATTGGTCTGTGCCCTGGGCATCGGCACGGAGGAAACGTGGCAAAACCTCCTCGCCGGACAGAGCGGCATTGGCCCTGTCACGCAATTTGATACCACCAGCTTTGACTGCACGATCGCCGGCGAAATCAAGAATTTCGATCCTTTCCGGTGGATTGAGAAAAAAGAATTGAAAAAAATGGGCCGCTTCATTCAGGTGGCTCTCGCAGCGGCGGATTTCGCGGTGAAATCCGCGAGTTGGAAACCGGAAGACTCCGACCTGAATGAAGCCGGCGTCTACGTTTCGTCCGGCATCGGCGGATTCGACATCATCGAACGCGAACACAGGAAGTTGGTCCAGGGTGGGCCGGGGAAAATTTCTCCCTTTTTCATTCCGTCGGCCATCGTGAATCTCGCTTCCGGCCACATCTCTATTCGCTACGGAGCGAAGGGGCCGAACTCCGCAACAGCAACGGCATGTTCTGCTTCCGCTCATGCTATCGGCGATTCTTTTAAAATTATCGAGCGCGGGGCAGCCGAGATGATGATTTGCGGCGGCACCGAAGCCACGATTACGCCAATGGGGATTGGCGGATTTGCTGCTATGAAAGCGCTCTCTACGCGCAATGACGATCCCGCTCACGCCAGCAGGCCTTTCGATGCGGGGCGCGATGGATTTGTCGTTGGCGAAGGGGCGGGGATTCTGATCCTCGAATCGCTCGAGTACGCGCAAAAGCGCAACGCGAATATTCTTGCCGAAATCGTTGGCTACGGCATGTCGGGCGACGCGTACCACATCACGCAGCCCGCGTCCGACGGCGACGGCGCGTTCCGCGTGATGCGAGCCGCTCTCAAGGATGCCAAGCTCAACCCGACCGATATCGGCTACGTCAACGCGCACGGCACGTCTACGCCTCTGGGCGACGTGATCGAAACGCGGGCGCTGAAGAGGGTCTTTGGCGAATTCGCGCAAAAGGTGCCCGTCAGTTCCACGAAATCGATGACGGGTCATCTACTCGGTGGAGCGGGCGGCTTGGAAGCGGGCATCAGCGTTCTCGCGTTGCGCGATCAGATTTTGCCGCCGACGATCAATCTCGAAACACCCGATCCCGAGTGCGACCTCGACTACGTACCCAACGTCGCCCGCAAAGCTTCCGTCGAGTATGCGCTGTCCAACTCTTTCGGTTTCGGCGGCACAAACGCTGCCCTGATTTTCAAACGCTGGTCGGGCAATTAGACGCGCGAGTATCGGGTGAGATTCTGGGGTGGGTTCTGATTTTTAGAAGTGGGGGTGCCCCACCCTTGGTTTGTAAGGGTGGATCTTCGATTGAGGTTCTGGCTTCGATTGAAATTCAAAGTCGATCGTAATTCCCAGCAAGGATTATCTCCGTGAACATCATCGTTTGCATAAAACAAGTCCCCGCAAAAGACGCTCCTCTCTCCATCGCCGGAAACTGGATCAAGGAAGCCGACATCGGCTTCGAGATGAACGAGCCGGACAGTTACGCTTTGGAAGAGGCGTTGCGACTGAAAGAAAAGCATGGCGGGGAAGTGATCGCTCTGTCGATGGGACCGGAACGCGTTAAACAAACGATCAAGGAAGCTTTGGCGAAGGGCGCCGACCGCGCCATCCATATTGCCGACGACAATTTTGCGCAACTTGATCCACTAGGCTCCGCCAAAGCGCTGGCGGCCGCGATCGGTAAAGAGAAAGCGGATTTGGTTCTGACTGGGCTGCAAAGCGATGACCACGGATTCGGGCAAACCGGCGTCCTTCTGGCCGCATTGCTCGATCGCCCCCACGCCACCCTCATCATGGCCATCGAAGTGGAAGGCGACAAAATGAAGCTCAAGCGCGAACTGGAAGCTGGCTGGTTTCAACACCTGGAGTGCCCGCTCCCCGCCGTCCTCTCAATCCAATCAGGCATCAACAAAGTCCGCTACGCCACTCTAAAAGGCATCATGGCCGCCAAGAAAAAAGAAATTGCCACGATTACGCGCGAATCCCTGGGCATCCAGCACGAGCCGACGCAAAAAATCGAAAAAATCTACGTGCCGACAAAGACGAAGAAAACGGAGTTCCTGACCGGGAGCCCGAAGGAAGTTGCCACCAAGCTGGTGGAAAAACTAAAATTCGAAGCGCGGGTGATCTAACGTGAAAATCCTCGTCATCACGGAACTGCGCCAAGGCAAATGGAACAACGCGAGCTTTGAAACTCTGGCCGCGGCCCAGCAAATTGCCGCGGATACTTCCAGCGCCATCAGCGCCGCTGTCGTCGGGAAAGGCGTTACCGCATTTGCCGAGGAACTCGCCGCAAAAAACGTAGCCGAAGTTCTACAAGTCGAACACGACCTCCTCGAAACCTACACGCCAGACGCCTATTGCGTAGCTCTAGCACAAGTTATCAACTCCGCGAAGCCCGATCTCGTGCTTTTCCCGCACACGTATCAGGTCCGCGATTTCGCGCCAAAGCTGGCTGCCTCACTCGGCAAAGGCATGGTCGGCGACAGCATCGGCTATCGCCATGAATCCGGCAAGCTAGTTTTTGTGCGGCAAATGTTTCAAGGCAAAACCGCCGCGGACGTTACGTTTCAAGGTGCCGCTCCTTGGTTCGCCTCATTTCAGTCGGGCGCGTTTCGCGCGGATCTCGTAACCGCGCATCCAGGCGGCAAAGCGCCTGTAAACAAAATTTCCATCGATCTAAAAGCGGAACAAGTCCGCACCAAGCCGCTGGATCTTTTCAAAGAAGCCAAATCCGCCGTCGACCTCACGCAAGCCCCCATCATCGTTTCCATCGGCCGCGGCATCAAAGCCCCCGAAAATATTCCGCAAGCCGAAGCCCTCGCCAAAGCCATCGGCGGAGAAATCGCAGCCTCTCGCCCCATTTGCGACGAAGGCTGGCTCCCCATGGAGCGCCAGATCGGCAGCTCCGGCCAAACGGTTGCGCCGAAGCTCTATCTCGCGCTTGGCATCAGCGGCGCCATCCAGCACGTCGTCGGCATGAAAGGCGCGCGCACCATCGTCGCCATCAACAAAGACGCCAACGCTCCTATCTTCGAAATCGCCGATTACGGCGTGGTAGCCGACATCTTCGAGATCATGCCCGCCCTGACCGAAGCCCTCGAAAAATCCAAGAGCGCGTAGTCCTCACCATGTGGACCTCCCAGGGGTGCGCGCGAAGCAGGGCTCTTCGTCACCGAAAGCAGTTTGAAGTTTCCGTCTAGCAAGACCGTTGCTCGATTTGGCTCGTCCGCACCTTTAATTTCCAGCTCCAATTCTGGCCGGCGTCTTCATCGTCGCCGTTGGCCCAGCAGTCTCCGTGCCCTCTGTGCTATAAACTCTGTGCTCTCCGTGTTAAATCTTTTTCCCGTTTTTGGCCCAGGAATTTGCTTGACAAGAGTCTTTCATCTCTAGTATAGTTGTGCCATTGAGTACTGCGCCCCGGCCCCGGTCAGGGCGTTTTTTTTAGTACCGCCGGCGTCCTGCCGGCGTTTTTGCTTTTAAACCAATAATCTCAACCACATACAGTCAAGGAGCCACCCATGTCCTCAACCGCCCCGGCACGTCCCGATCTCTGCACCTTCACCTTCGCCGACGGTCGCCAATGCCGTAGCCCGCACTCCCCAACCCATCTTCACCTCTGCACCTTCCACGCTCGAAAAGAAGCCCAGGCTCAGGCCGCCGCCAGCCTCAGCGAAGACGTATCCTATTTCTTTTCAGGCGAATACCTTTCCGCCACGGACCTCAGCAACGCCCTCGGCCGCCTCTTTCCCGCCGTAGTCCAGGGCCACATCAAGCCCAAAACCGCCTCCACCCTCGCCTACCTCGCCCAAACCCTCCTCCAAACTATCCAGCTAGCCCAACACGAATTCACCACCTCCTGCGGCACCCACGACTGGAAACAAGCCGTCATCGCCTCCCTGGAAGAAAACCACAAGTACCGCCAACCCCTCGCCCTACCCACACAACAAGCAACTGGTAACGACCGAGGCGCCGTCTCCACCGTCCAACACGCAAACCCCGACGAACCGTCTCCCGACTGAGGGCTTCTGGTTCCACCGGCATTCCGCGCGAGTTGGAACGACGCGATCTTGGGGGCACGTTCCCTTTTTTGCTGCTAAAGGATCGGTTTGCCCGAGGGCGGTAAGGGAATTGCTAGAGAGCATGACGTGCACAGTAATATAATTAACAGAAAGGATTTGACAATAGTTATAAAGAGGGCGAGCGTTTGTGCCAACGGTCTGCATCGCCTGGAGGTCCGAGCATGAGCCTGTCTGCAAAAATCGAAACAACCGCCAACGCGGCTACTGTCGTTGCGGCGGTTTTGTTGTCAGTGGTATTGGTCAAGGCGTATCTTCTGCCCCGACCTAAACCGGTGCTAACGGTGAATCCGTCTGCGCCAGAGCTAACTCAGGGCAAGAACATCGACGCCAGTCTACTCGGAGTGGACTGGGCAAAAAATCATCGCACCCTCGTCATGGCCATTTCGACGACGTGCCACTTTTGCAAAGACAGCATTCCCTTCTACCGCAAACTGGGGGAAACCGGGACTGATGTGAAAATGGTGGCCGTGCTGCCTCAGCTGGTTTCTGAAGGCAAAGAATACCTTAAGGGTGAGGGCGTGCATGTTGACGAAGTAAGGCAAGTCCCCCTGAATACTTTGGGAGTAAGGGGAACGCCGACGCTTCTGCTTATTAATGACGCGGGTGTCGTGACTGATGTTTGGGTGGGCAAGCTCCAGCCAGACCAGGAAACCCAGGTCCTGACCGCCATTGAAAAAAAGATCGCCGCATTAGCCCCGGACCACACAACCCCATAACGCGGTTCACACACTATGCAAGGAGGAATCTTATGATGCACGAGAAACACGTAAAGCTAATGGTCACCGCCATGTTTGTCGCGCTGGCCTGTTCGCTCATCGTTTCAGGATTGTTTGACGGGCGGATTACGCCTGTCGCCGCAGCTACACCTGGAAAATCTCTGGGAACCAAAATGGTGTACATCGAGACACAATACCAAGTGGACGCAGTGACTATAACCAAGGTGACGGTGGGGGGCCAGCAGATTCAGCCTGGAGAGAGCACGGCAGGTGCGCGCGTGGTTAAGCTTGCGACGCCATTTCAGGCAGATGAAGACTGGCTGAGAAATATGTCTATTTCCCTCACGAACCGGACTGACAAGGTAATCGTTCGTGCCGAGATCGAACTCTATTTCCCTGATACTGGGGACGGCAGTGCCGCACAACCTATAACGACGTACAACATGACGCTTGGCCAGCGGCCCGAAGTTGACTCTTACGCAAGCCATGGTCAGAAACTCATGCCGGAGCCTGCCAAGCAGCCCGTTTTGCTTGCACCGGGGCAAACGCTTGTCATTCCAGTCACGGACTACGTCGATGCAATGCAGTCTCGCGTTGAAGAGAAGCTAGCCTTCTCGCAGGTCACAAGGGTTGCGATACGACGACTTCTCGCCTACTTCGTAGATGGGATGCGCTGGACTGATCTGGATGGTTTTGGCGTTCCCGATCCGAACCACCCCGGACAATTTACGAATATGGATCGAGCCAGATATTTTCCAGGCAACCGGGATCAGAATTGGCCACCGGGCAAGTAGCTTACATTGGAAAGGAGCCACCATGAAAAAAGCACTCATCAGCGTACTTCGACTCGTCATGTTTGTCGGCGTCCTCGCCCTACTGCCCTTCAAGGGGCCGGACGCCCAAATAGGGGCGTCCCAATGCGTTACGTTTAACACAGAGAATGACCCCTGCCCTACATGCTGCACGAACTCTACTACGGACATAATGAACGTGGTTGTGGCGGTATCAAGTTCCACAGGCATCCAAAGCATAGTCAACACACCTTTGCCGTGCGGCGCAGCGAAACCGGGCGGTTGTGATGTAACGTGTACTGGGGATACATACCCAGAGGCGGCGAACGATTCCAATTGCTGCATCCCGGCCGGCTCGCCATCCGCTAATAACGAACCATGTTGCACCGGACTCATTGCACGTTCAAACGGAACGTGCGGAGCCTGCTCAACTACAGGAGGAACCTGCGGGACGAACAGCGATTGCTGCGGTAGCGTAATATGTGATGGTGGTACATGTCTCGCGCCCGGCTGCAACCAGAAGGACCCATGGTGTACAGGCAATTCGCCGGTCATCATCGATGTCGGTGGCGAAGGTTTTTCCCTGACGAGTGCGGCTGGTGGGGTTGTGTTCGATATTTCAGGAACAGGCCATCCTATACAGATTGCTTGGACGGCCTCGGGTGCAGATAATGCCTTCTTGGCGCTACCCGGCGCGGATGGGTTGGTTCATGACGGCAAACAACTGTTCGGCAATTTCACGCCGCAGCCGCCTTCCCCAGACCCTAATGGCTTCCTAGCCTTGGCCGTTTATGACCTGCCAGCGAATGGTGGCAATGGCGACGGGATTATAGATTCCCGCGACGCGATCTACCCTCATCTGCGGCTGTGGATCGACGCAAACCATGACGGGGTCTCACAACCAGGAGAACTTCATACGCTCCCTTCTCTGGGCGTGGTCTCCATCAGCCTACACGACACGTTGAGCCGGAGAGTTGACCAGTACGGTAACGTTTTCCGCTACAAGGCCGGGGTTGACGTTGGCGACGCTGACCCAACGCATGTGGGCCGGACAGCCTACGACGTTTTCTTCGTTTCACTGCAACAGCAACCGCCAAAGACTTAATCCTGTTGGCCGGTGGCCGTATCCCTTGCGGTTTTGTTTCTCGCAAGGGTGCGGATTTTGAATTTCTTAAGCCCGTCCAAGGGGGTGCAGATCCCGTTTAAACGCTGGACGAATTTTGTAGAGCGTTTAGAATCAACACTTCCAAAAGTGTATCGAAACAAAGGACTTCAACTGTCTTTAGAATGAACACTTATGAAAACCCAGGGGGAGGGGTTGGGGCATTGATGCAGCGTCCCGAATCTGGCTTGGCGATTCCTTCAACCCCACACCACGGGCCGAGGTATTCCTGATTACACATGCCCGGAACCCGGGCGTCTCGTCTATACTATTGGCACGCCATGAAATTTGAAGACTACAAAATCATTCTCTACCGCCAGGAAGATGGTTCCGGCTGGGTGGCGGAAATTCCCGCACTCCCCGCTTGCTACGCTCTCATGAAGACGCGCGAGGAAGCACTTGCAGAACTCTCTAATGTCTTCAGCATGGTCCAGGATGAATATCGAGAAAAGGGTCTAGAACTCCCCGCAGACACCACTGAGATAGTTAATGCCTAGCGCCAGGGCACGCGAGTTTCAGCGTGTCGCTCGAGTCTTAGGATTTATACTCAAACGGCAAAAAGGCAGTCACTCTAGATGGAATCATCCGGACGGTCGAGTCACGACAAATTCCCGTCCATGAAGGTGAGGAAATTGGACCGCCTCTCTTCAATCAAATCCTGCGGCAATTGGGTATAACGCTTGATGAGTTTCAGAAACTTCGCTAGACATGAACCCACAATTTTGATTTTGCTAGAATCGCATAGGCCATGACCATCCAGCGCGAACAACTCGAAGCCGATGTTCTGATCGTCGGCGCAGGTCCTTCGGGTCTCTCCTGCGCCCTGCATCTCGCCAATCTCATAAAAAAACACAACGACTCCGGCGCCAAGCCGCCCTTGTCCTCGGAAAATATCTACGTACTTGAAAAAGGGCGCGAAATCGGCGCTCATCAACTTTCCGGCGCGATCATGAATCCCAAAGCGCTCGCCGAACTCGTCCCTGGTTTTGAAAAGTCCGCCCCTCTCGACACTCCCGTCACCGATTCCGCCGCTCTCCTCTTCACGAAAAACTCGAGCTTCCGCGCGCCCATCACTCCGCCGCCATTCCAGAACAAAGGCAATTACGTCGTCTCGCTCAGCAAAATCACAAAATGGCTCGGCGGCCTCGTCGAAGCCACAGGCGTCAACGTCTTCAAAGAATTCGGCGGCGCGCAATTAATTTACGAGGGCGACGGAGTCGCCGGCGTAATCACAGAAGACAAAGGCCTCGACAAAAACGGCAAGCCCAAAGACAACTTCACACCCGGCTACGAACTCCGCGCCAAAATCACCGTTCTCGCCGAAGGCCCCCGTGGCTCGCTCACAAAAGATCTCGTTGCCACAAAAAAACTGGAAAACATCAACCCGCAAACCTACGGCATCGGCGTCAAAGAACTCTGGGACATCCAGCCGGATCGCGTCCAGCCCGGCTACGTTGCCCACACACTAGGCTGGCCTGTTTCCACCGACATGTATGGCGGCGGCTGGATTTACGGCCTCTCGAACAATCGCCTCTCCATCGGTCTCGTCGTCGCACTCGAATACGCCGATCCGCAATTCGATCCTCACGCTGCGTTTCAAACCTGGAAGACGCATCCGTTCCTCAAAAAAATTCTCGAAGGCGGCAAACTCGTCCGCTATGGCGCAAAATCCATCCCCTACGGCGGCTGGTACGGGATGCCCCGCAATTATGTTGACGGCGCGCTCATCATCGGCGACTCCGGCAGCTTTCTCGATTCGCAGCGCCTGAAGGGCATACACATGGCGATGAAGAGCGGCATGCTGGCCGCCGAAACGATCTTCGAGGCCTTGAAAACAGGCGACGCGTCTGCGAAAACGTTAAAAACCTTCCCGGAAAAAGTCGAGCAAAGCTACATCAAAAAAGAACTCTGGCAAGTCCGCAACTTCCACCAATCCTTTCAGCACGGCCTCTTCGCCGGATTCTTTCACACTGCCATCCAGCAAATCACCGGCGGCCGCGGCCTCATTGATCCGATGCGCAATCATGAAGGCTACAAAGCCTATAAAAAAATCAACGGCCGTTCAGCGCCCGAGCGTTTCAAAGGCGACGGCAAACTGACTTTCGACCGCCTCACCGACGTCTATCACTCCGGCACGCGCCACGAGGAAGACCAGCCGTGCCATCTCCACGTCCTCGACACCAATATCTGCTCCACGAAATGTGTCGAGGAATACGGCAACCCTTGTCAGTATTTTTGTCCCGCGGCGGTCTACGAAATGGCCAAAGAATCGAGCGGCGCCGTAAAACTAAAAATCAACGCCGCCAACTGCGTCCACTGCAAAACCTGCGATATTGCTGATCCCTATCAGATCATCAATTGGGTAGTCCCCGAAGGGGGCGGCGGCCCCAACTACGAAGGTATGTAGAAGTTTTTCAAGCTCGTTCGAAAAATATTCCGCTCCAAAATAAGAAGGCCTTTCGACAAAACCAAATCGAAGAGCCCGTTTTCCTCTCGGCAGAATCCAAACTCAATTCGGCTTCAACCCATAAACATCGACTTCGCCCGGCACAGTCGTCCCACCGTTCCCCGTATCATTCCCTCTCGTCCCCAGATACACCTTTCCATTCGCGACCGTCGGCACCGTAAACTTCACCGCATTCCCCGCCGCATCACTCGCGGTTTGTGAACTGTTCCACAATTCCGTCGCCAGGTTCGTCGCATCATAAGCGTGCAAAACCGTAGGCCCGCACGAGGAAGACTGCTGCGTGCAGTACGCATTGTTGTTCATGGCCCACACGATCGCATTAGTCGTCCCCGTCGCGGAAACTGAAGGCGTGGCACCCGGAAATCCGAACGAGGCAGGCGACTGCGACGCTGCCGACGTGTTGAATTGCCCCGTGGTGGTATTGAACACGAACAAGTTCAAGTGCCCGCCAGCGCCCGCAACATACAGCCCATTATTAAAAAACGCAGCCGTCGAGAAAATTCCGTTCCCCACGGAGAATTTCTGCACCACGTTCGAATCGTTTGGCGTGAAGTTCGCCCCATACCCGCCCAGGCTGTCGCGGTTCAGCATAAACATATTTCCTTCTTTTCCCCCGCCAATCATCAGATGCTGGATCGGCGCGGTCGCTGGCTGGTCCACCAGAATTGCCGCCCCTCCCGATCCATGATCCGTGTCGCCGTTTTCCAGATTTTGCTGGTCAGCAGGTGTAAAGTATCCCGCCACGGCCAGCCCGCCCGAAGTGCTCAGCTTCACAGTGCTGTCGCCGTAATCCGAACCGCCGGACGCGGCGTCAAACGTTCCGTTCCCCGTAAGGAAATACAAATTCCCCGACGCGTCCACCGACGGCGCGCCTCCCGACATCCAGATCCCCGAGTCGCTTCCATTCGGATTGCAGTTGAACGTGGCCACCAGCTGCATCGTAGATGCGCTGAAGCCCAGCACCCATCCGTGATAAGGCCCGTTATCCCCATGCGATGCCCACGTAACGTAGATTATGCCGCCAGAAAGCACGAGTCCCGGCCGCTGATTCTCCCGCAGCGTATTGAACGTCACGTTGCCGCCAGAGGAACCGTCTCCCGTCCCTGGCACGCTGATCGCCGACGAAATATTCGTCGGCCCGCCAAATTTCTCGCTCCCATCGATCAAACTCAGCGCGTGCAGCCGCTGGAAACAGGAAGCCGCCGGCGTGCAACTCGTTCCGCTCGTCTTGCTCTTGCTCACCACATAAATCGTGTTCGTCGAAGGATCAATCACCGGCGTGCCGATGATTCCGACGTCCGGCTGAATATCGCCCGTTCCCACATCCGAATTGGACACCCACGTCTCGCCGCTCCCCAGCAAGGACGTTTTCCAGTACTGCACGCAGGGATTCGCATCCGCGTCGAAAGCGAACACCGAGTCATGTGTCGTCGCCGCGAAAACTACGTTGTGCGTTCCGCCCGCAATCGGCAAATTCGCCACCCACAGCGGCTGCGCATACATCGCCCCATCCGTCGGGCACGAAAACAATTTCCCAAACGTAGCCGTCGCGACGTTCGCCGTCGTCAGCGCGTACTCCTGCGAGTTCACGCCGTCGCGCGAAAGATCGTTGTGGTACGTGTACATGCCGCTCAAATTCGTTACGCCAATCGTTGCTGAAGCCGATTTCGTATTGTTGGCATTGCTCGTGGCCGTGATGGTGAACGATCCCGCCGTAGTCGATGAGAACGTTGCTGTCGTAAGCGTCGTCCCCGAGAGCGCTCCCCCGCTGTTACTCCACGTTACCCCTGCCGCGCCCACATCGTTGGTCACGGTCGCCGTAAATAACAGCGTCTGCGAAAGCGTCAGGCCGCCTCGCAGCGGCGTAATGGACACCGAGATATTGCTCGCCACTGGCGTCGTTGCTATGGCAACGTTAGAAAAAGCGCTCAGGTCGCCGCCCGCATCCGTGGCTTGCACCTGATAGGAATATGTCGCGGACGCGGTCAATCCCGTGTCGCTGTAAGAAGTCGTCGCGGACGTTCCCACCTGCGCAAAATTCGTGCAGCCCGTTCCCTGGCACCGCTGGACCAGGTACTGGCTGATCGTTCCGCCCGTTTCCGTGGAAGCGGTCCAGGTGAGATTGATTTGCGAACTGGAAGCCGCCGTCGCAGTCAAAGTAGCCGGCGCAGTCAGTGTTGGAGCCGCGGTAGTTGCCGTCGCCGTGTTCGAATACGGCCCCAGGTCGTTCGCCGCATCGGTCGCACGCACGCGATACGTGTAACTTGTGGATCCGTTCAACCCCGTGTCGTTGTAAGAAGTCGTCGCCGAAGTTCCCACTTGCACAAAATTAGTGCAACCTGCTCCCGCGCAGCGCTCCACCAAGTACTGGCTTATCGTTCCGCCCGTCTCCGTCGCCGCCGTCCACGCAAGATGGATCTGGGTTGGCCCCGCCGCTGTTGCCGTCAGGTTTGCAGGGGCCGTCGGCAGATTTGCTCCAGGCGTCGTTGCGTTCGCTATGTTTGAATAAGGGCTCAGGTCGCCCGATGCATCCGTGGCGCGTACGCGATAGCTGTAAGTCATCGAAGACGCCAATCCCGTATCATTGAACGACGCCGTCGCGGACGTTCCCACCTGCACAAAGTTCGCGCAGCCCGCGCCCTGGCAGCGCTCCACCAGATACGCGCTGATCGTCCCGCCAATTTCCGTCGAAGCCGCCCAAGCGAGATTAATCTGAGTGCCGGAAGCCCCCGTCGCCACGAGATTCGCAGGGGCCGTCAACGTTGGCGCTGCCGTCGTAGCCGTCGCGGTGTTCGAATACGCGCTCAGGTCGTTCGCCGCATCAGTGGCCCGCACCCGATAGCTGTAGCTCGTCGAGCCGGTCAATCCCGTATCGCTGAAGGCGGTTGTCGCCGACATGCCCACTTGCACAAAACTCGAGCAGCCCGTTCCCGCGCATCGCTCCACTAAATACTGGCTAATCGTTCCCCCGCTCTCCGCGGCCGCGCTCCATGTCACATTGACCTGCGTGTTCCCTGCCGCGACCGCAACAGCATTCGCAGGAGCCATGAAGGTCGGTGCCAACGTGCTGGCCGTCGCCACCGTGGAATACGCGCTCAAGTTCCCAGCGGCATCTGTCGCCCGCACGCGATAGGAGTACGAAGTCGATCCGGTCAGCGCCGCATCGCTAAACGACGTCGCACTCGGAGTCGCAACTGGGGCAAAATTCGCGCATCCCACCCCCTGGCACCTTTCCACCTGGTACCCGGTTACTCCCACACTGTCTGTCGAAGCCGTCCAAGTCAGATTGATCTGCACTGCTGAGGTTGCCGTCGCCGTCAGATTCGAGGGTGTGGTTGGCGGTGTAGTGTCTTTGCCTGGCCCCGTATTGGGGCCGCCTGATAAGCCCGAACATCCGCTCAATGCCCAGGAGCAGCAGGCCGTCAAGAGCATTGTGGACAGATGACTGCGCACAAGTCTGTGTTTGATTCCGCTTTTCATCTGCGTCCCCAGCCGCGAGAATCCCCCACGCTCGACTTTTGAATGCACATCACCCCAAGGGGAGCCCGCCGCGCCTTTGTTGGCTATTTGCAAACCTAACACGAACCCCCTCGTGCCGGAAGATGACTGCGGGACAGTTTTCATACTGAACATTCGGACAGGACAACCGGCTGTTCCTCTTAAGAGTTAGCTGCGGCCAGCCGCTGGATCATACGGCAGGGACTCACGAGCCTTTCGACCACAAACGCCGAAAAAACGTGCGCATACGATCCATAACAGAGCCCTGGGCCGGAGGCGTTGTCTTCGCGGGCGCCTTCGCCGCCGGCGGTTGGGGCGCAGACGGCGCCGCAGCGGCAATCGTAGCCGGACGCTCTCCTTCCACTCGCCCCTGAAATACCAGCGTCGGCCGAACCCGCACGCGCCGCACAATCACCATCAATCGCGGGTCCGGTTCCGGCTGTACCTTCGCATTAGCGTCATATCGCAGCGGCGGCAAAATCACCTCGTATATCGGCTCTTCCTTCGAGGCCGGCTTTTCATCGCCTGCCGCTGAATCCGCTGCATTCCCCTCGAGCTCCGTCCTCGCACTTTCATCGGAAGCCGCCGTTCTGCCGGGCCCCGCCGGAGGAATTCGCGGAGCATCCGCAATCTGCAAGTCGCAGCTGCAATGTCCCGCCCCGGTTCGCAACGACTCAATCTGCCCGTTCGTCAGCAGCACGTCTCCGCCCTGCGGCACCATCACGCTCTGCCCGTTCAGCTGATTTTCCAGCCGCATCGCGCCGCGATACGTGCGAATACACATCAATCCGGAGCTTTCAAACCCCACCAGCAGCTCTCGCGGTTCATCTCCAATCGCCACTGGCTGCCCCTGAATCTGCGCCGTGTAAACCGTCAACCCCGGTTCCCGATCTATCCGCACGTGAATCACACCGCTCTCCAGCGCCACCGTCAGCGATCCGCCGGCCTTCAACAGCGAAAGATGCGCCGGCCCGCAAATGGAAATTTGTCCGCCTTCCAGCAGGCTGATCCGCGCCCGCCCGGACTTCACGCGCACATCGCTTCCGCTTCGCAAAATGGTTTTCGTTTGCCCGGCAACCACCTCCATGGTCACGGGGCCCGTAACGGAGATCTCGTCCCCATCAATTATGCCCACCGCATCGCCCACCGGTTGATCGGGATTCGCCGCGCGGGCCATCAGGATCGCCGCGCACACGATCGCGCACACCCCGGCGCACACTCGCCAAATTCGCGGCGATTCGCGCCTAGGCAGTCGAAGCAACACGCTCAATCCGTCTCCCGCAAGCCCTTCGAGAAACTCCCGCTATACTATACGTCACGCTGCCCGCTTCGCAGGCGCGCCCAAATCCGATGACCGCACCTGACGCGACCGGCACCGCACTCCCCGATCCCGCGCAGAATTCCGCCCAAAATAACGCGCCGGAACCCGTCAGCGCCCACTACGACACCCGCCTCCCAGATCTTCCTTGGTCGCGCCGCATCCAAATTCCCATCATCGCCGCCGCGGTCTACAGTGTGATTCGCATTTTGGGACCCACGTTGCGTTACGAAGTTCTCGGCTGGCAGAACGCCGAGCACGTTCACGCTAGCGGCAAGCGCTGCATCTGGGCCTTCTGGCACCGCGTCATCATTCCGATTGTCTGGTGGCACCGCAATCACGGCGTGGTGGTGATGAACACGACCGCCTTCGACGGCCAGTGGACTCGCAAGGTAATCGAATGGCTTGGTTTCGGCACAGCCCAGGGAAGTTCTTCCCGCGGCGGTCTCCGCGGCCTCGCCGTAATGGCCCGCCGCCTCGAAGAAGGCGTAGACTGCGCCTTCACCATCGACGGCCCGCGCGGCCCGCGTTACATCGCCAAGCCCGGCCCGGTCATGCTAGCCAGAAAAACCGGCTGCCCTGTCCTGGTCTTCCACATCGGCGTTAGCCGCGGCAAAACTTTCGATAAAACCTGGGACCATTTTCTTCTGCCGGCCCCCTTCGCCCGCGCCGTAATTCTTTTCGCCCCGCCCATCTACGTCCCCGCAGACGCCAACGCCGACGTTCTGGAATCCAAGCACGCGGAAATGCAAGCAGGACTGGAACGTGTCCGCGACATAGCCGAATGCTGGTTTTCTCTCACCGAATCTCAGCGCCAGGAATTTCGCGCTGAGTTTTCAAAATAAACCGAACTCGTAGGGGAGGGGCTTGCCCATCCCTCTTCGTTTTTCTCCTTACTTCCTTGCTTCTTTACTTCACTTCTTCCTTCTTCTCACTTCCCCGACCTCTCCCCCAACTTCACCGGTATCTCCATCTTCTTCCCACCCCGATAAACAGCCACACTCACCGTATCCCCAGGCCGCTTCCGATTCAAAATCACATTCATATCAAACTGGTTCGCCACTTTCTGCCCATCAATCGCCACAATCACGTCCCCGCCAATCGTAATTCGCCGCATCCCAGCCATCGCCTCTTTGTCCCCGCCGTGCAACCCGGCCGTAGCCGCAGGCCCGCCGCGCGTCACTTCTTCCACCAGCAATCCTTCTTTCACCGGCAAATCCAGCGCCTCGGCTAGCCACCCGCCCAATTCCAAAGACTGCACGCCCATGAACGCCTGCCGCACCCGTCCTTCCGTCATCAAATCATGCGCAATCCTCTTCGCCGTATTCACGGGAATCGCAAACCCGATCCCCGCGGTCGTCCCGCTCGGCGTATAAATCGCCGAATTGATCCCAATCACCTCGCCACGCGAATTAATCAAAGGCCCGCCCGAATTTCCGCGATTGATCGCCGCATCCGTCTGAATCGCCTCATCAATATAAGTCGTCTGACTGGTCTGTACCGTCCTGCCCAAAGCGCTCACCACTCCCGTCGTCAAAGTGCTCTGAAATCCAAACGGGTTCCCAATCGCCAGAACTTTTTGTCCCACTTGCAAGTTCGAAGAATCCCCCAGCGGCAGAGCCACCAGGGGTTTGCCTTTAGGCTCAATCTTGATCAACGCCACATCGTTCCGCGGATCGGCCCCAATAAACTTCGCCGTATACCGCGACTGGTCCCCCAAAACCACTTCGATCGACTGCGCCTCCTGCACCACGTGAAAATTCGTCAAAATAAATCCCCTCGGATCGATCACAAACCCCGACCCCGCTCCTTCCACCGGCACAGGGTCCATAAAAAAGTCATACTCGGTAGCCTTCGTCAAAATATTAGCCACAGCGCCGGAAGCCTGCCGGTAGACTTTGACATTGATAGCCTCATCGTCAGTCAGCGCCGCATCGCGCGCCGACACTTCCGCCACTTCGCCGGCCAAAGGCAGCGCCTCGACCTTCCGAGGTTGACGTTCGCCCCACCTTCCCCCAGCCCAATAAGCCCCCAGTATCAAAACGACCGCCGCCACACCCAACCGCACCGCATTCGAAGCTTTACTAGCACTCATCGCTACTCCTGTAGGGGCGGGGCTTGCCCCGCCCTCTTGGGTTGACCGCCCCGCAATCTCCCCGCCAACTCCTCCACCTGCCCCCGCGTCCACTCCATCGTCCCCGAGCAATCAATCTTCTCCGTCGCAAATTTCAATTTTTCTTTCGCAGGCATCTGAGCCGCAATCCGCCGCCGAGCTTCTTCCTCGCGCAATCCCCGCGCAATCAATCTCTCAATCTGCTGCTCCGGTTTACACCAGGCCACGACCAATCCATCCAATCTCTTCTGATACCCGGCCTCCACCAACAAGGCCGCCTCCACAAAAATCGCATCCCTCACTCCCTCGCGTTCCCACTCTGCAAACTTTTTCACCATCCCCTCTTCCACCCGCGGATGAACAATCGCATTCAAACTCTTCAATTTCGCCGGGTCCGCAAAAACAATGGCCCCCAATTTTCCGCGATCAATCCGCCGCGACTCCCCAATCACTCCCACTCCAAACTCCCGCACAATCTCCATATAAGCCGGCAACCCCGGCTCAATCACCTCATGCCCCAGCGCATCCGCATCCAGCACGCGAAATCCCATCTCGCGCAAAATCCCCGCCACCGCGCTCTTCCCGCAAGCAATCCCTCCTGTAAGCCCGATGCGCAGCATCAGCCTAGTCTACCGCCCACCGCCGCCACCCGGCCCCGCCGACGCAATCGCCCGCGGCACAGCTTTCGCCCGCCGCATCCGCGCCGCCTTCACTGTATTGCTCATCAACATCGTAATCGTCATCGGCCCCACGCCCCCTGGCACAGGCGTCAAAGCCCCAGCCACATTCACCGCGTCAGGATGCACATCTCCCACAAGCGCATTTCCCTTAACGCGAAATTTCTCCAGCCGCTCAGGGAAATTCCGAAACAACCTCTCCGCCTCCGCCAAATCCGTAACCCGATTCGTCCCCACATCAATCACAGCCGCACCAGGCTTAATCCAATCCGCCTCCACAAACCCGGCCTTGCCCATCGCCGCCACAACAATATCTGCGCCGCGCACCACCGCCGCCAAATCCCGCGTCTTCGAATGACAAATCGTCACGGTAGCATTCGCATGCATCAAAAGCAGCGCCATGGGCTTCCCCACAATGTCGCTCCGCCCAAGCACCACCGCATTCGCTCCCTCAATCTCAATACCGTTCCGCCGCAAAATCTCCATACACCCCGCCGGCGTACAAGCCACCAACCCCGGCCGCCCGCTCACCAGCTTCCCCAAATTCACCGGATGAAACCCATCCACATCCTTGGCCGGATCCACCGCCTCGAGCACGCGCTTCGTATCCACCTGCGCGGGCAAAGGCAGCTGAATCAAAATCCCATCCGTATCATTATCCCGATTCAAATCCTCCACAATCGCCAGCATATCCGCCGTACCAACGCTGGCAGGCGGCGTAATCAGCCCGCTACCCATCCCCAACTGTTCGCAAGCCGCAATCTTGCTCTTCACATAAAGCTGTGAAGCCGGATTCTCCCCCACCAAAACCGCCGCCAACCCAGGCCGAATCCCCGCAGACGAAAGTATCGCTACCTCATCTTTCAACTCCGCAAACATCGCATCCCGAATCTTAATCCCGTCCAAAATTTTCGCCGTCATCCAAGTCCTCTGTAGTGGCCGACCTTTGGGCCGACCAACAAATTGTCCCCCACTTCCCCGGTCCAGGCAATCGCGCCTGCAAATGCACCCCTGAAGATCCAGCCGCCAATCGGTGAGTCATCATTCTTAGACGCGCCCCGAAGAAACTTGCTTGGCGCCGACCTCTGCTGGAACTGTGTTGGTCGCGCCCCCCACCCGCTGTTATCATTCCCCGCAAAGGTGACGGAGCAAAATGAATGACCCCTCCCGGATTTCTTCAAGCGGAGCATTGTCAGCAAATTCCACAGCTCCACGCAAAATGTCGTTCAAAACTTTTGCCGCCCTGGCACTGCTGCTCTTGGCGCTCGGCATCGTACGTTCAGCCATAGCCACCCGCCTCGACGGCTTCACACTCGACGAGGCCTACCACATCGCCGCAGGCGTCTCCTATGTAAGATACAGAGCCTTCCAGATTAACCCCGAGCATCCTCCCCTGGTAAAACTCTGGGTGGGCAGCGTAATCGCGGCCACCGGTTTCCACATGGACCCGATTCGCCAATTCACCGACAAGCCCGATGAGCGCAGGTTCACCGAGAGCGCCGTCTTCCAAAAAAACGATCCCGACTCCGTGCAAAGGCGCGCACGCGCCGCGATGTTTGCGCTCAACGGCCTCCTTCTGGTTTCTCTGACCTTGGCCCTCCAACGTCTGTTCGACGCTCGAGTCGCGCTCGGAGCATTGCTATTTCTCGTCATTGACCCGACGGTGGCCGCACACTGGCCCGTGGTGATGACCGACCTCCCCGTCGCTCTGTTGTCGGCAACTTCCATCGTATTGGCCGCGCGCGCCTTCCGCGATTGGCTCTGGACCGACCTCGCCACTTGCTCTCTCTTACTCGGCCTGGACCTCGCCGCCAAGCATTCCGCTCCCGTGGTGCTTCTAAGTGTCTTGCTAGTTGGTGTGTGCCTGGCGCTCTTGCGCCCGCTTACGCAGCCGCCTGATTCGAGAGGCCGAAGATTGCTCAAGCTCGGCGCCGTTTTCGCGGGAGCCATGGCCATTCTGTGGGGGTTTTATTTCTTTCGATACACGGAGACCCGCACGGATCAGCAATCTTTCAATCGCTCCCTCGCCGACAAAATCAAGGATGTGAACACGCCCCTCTACCATTCGGTCCTCGCCGCAATGGACGCCACGCGCGTCGTCCCACGCGCCTATCTCTGGGGTTTTGCGGACACCGTCCGCGCGGGCATGGAGGGGCGTCTGAATCCTCAATTGATTTTCGGCAAGTTTTATCTCCGAAAGGGCCCGAGGTATTTTTTTCCGGCGATGATCGGCCTCAAATTGCCAATTGGATTGAGCGTCCTGAGTCTCCTCGGCCTGGCTTTGTTTTTTGCGCGGAAATTGCCGGCGGAGTGGAACTTTCCCGCGGCAGTCATTCTTGCCATAGCCATCTTGTTTTTGTTCGTTCTGGCATCGGGATCGACGTACGCAGGCATCCGCCACGCGCTTCCCGTCCTTGTACTCCTCGCCATTTTCGCGGGCTTCTTTGTCGAGCGTGCGCTCGCGTCGAACTCCAAGGGCCTGAAAATCGTGGCGGCGCTGGCTTTTGTGCTGGCGGCTGCCTCGGCCGTACCGGTTCTTCGCCCCTGGGAATACTTCAACGAACTCGTTGGCGGCCCGCACAATGCCTACAAGTATTTCGATGACGAAGGCGTGGATCTCGGCCAGCGCACCAAGGAAATCGTGGCGTATTATCGCCGTTTCCTTAAACCCAAGGAGGAGCTGGCCGACGTCCTCTATTGGAGCTCGGAGGAGGAACTCAAAGGGCGCGATATGGATTATCTCGGCCGCAAGAAAGAACGCGACATGCAGCGCATCAGCCAGCCGGAACGCTCCGGCACGATTTTCGTTTCTCCGTTGTCCCCGGTACCGGGCCCATTCTGGAAACTTACTGCGCTTCGGGAAACTGAGCCCGTAGCCCGCTTTGGAAACTTGTCCGTGTATCAGGGAACCTTTCATTTGCCGGGATTGGCCGCGCAGTCGCTCTACTGGAATGGGATCGAAAAAGTCTATGCAGCCAAACCTGACCCGGCCGCCGCGGAAAAATTGTTCCAGCAATCGGTCGATATGGACCCCACCGCCTGCTTCGTGCACATTGAACTCGCCAACCTCCTGCTCAAGCGCGGCGCCCGCGACGAAGCACTCCAGGCCTACTCCAATGCCTTGAAATACGCTCCGGACGACCGCTTGATCCGCCAGCCAATCGAAGACCAGATAGCCCGAATCGCCGCCCACCAGCCCGGCGAAATTCCGCCGTTGCGCAGCCCTTTTCTCGAGTAACGACCGCCGGACAGAGCACAGCCCTTTCGAGGCTCTGGGTAAACAGGGGTGGCTGTGCTACTGAGGCCCCGGAAAGGGCGGGGCAAGCCCCGCCCCTACGAAAACTGGCATGGTTGTGGATCACCGTGATCATGAAGGTTTCTTGGTGGTGTCGGGTTCGGGGATGGCGTCCCATGCGTCAGAAAACACCAAAAGATCAGTCTGATGGTTGATAAAGCGACGGAGGCGAAGCAGTAGAGACCGGCCAGAGGAGTACGCATCGTCGTGAAAGAGGCCCATCTTGTCTTGCGACAAGGTGGGCCTCTTTTCGCTGTCGGAGATACGTTGCGAAATACGCCCTCTTGCGGCGATTAACTGTTGCCGAGGAACTCGACGTGGCAGTAGGTGCCCAAGCGGACGTTGTAGGCCAGGTAGAAGCCGACATGGTCGGGGTCTTCGAAGATGGAGATTTGATCGGTGCCCCAGTCCCAATCGTCGCAGAAGCCGTAGTCAGCGGGGAAGATGCTGAAATAGAAGCCGCCGAACCAGAAGCGTTCGCGATTGCCGCCTGCGATGCGCCAAACGTGGCCGCGGCCGAAACCGCCGGTGAAGTGGCCATGCGCCCAAGGATGATCGAGATGGTAGTGGGCGTCGTTCGGGCCGGAGTCGTGGCCGACCCACTTGCCGTTGGTGTGGACATGGGGCGCTTCGGGGTGGCCGGCTTTATCGGAATACTTTGGGGCCGGAGCCGGAGCACTGTGTTCGTCGACGTGAGGTGCGGCCTTGGCCGACGGCGGGCCGTGACGCGGAACGTAGCCGTGGCCGACGTCTTTAGGCGGCTCTGGATGGCCCCCTTTTTCTTGCGCAAGAACAGGAACAGAACCGAGCAGGAGAAGTGCAAGAACTGCGAGAAGTGATTTCATGCGAGCCTCCGAAGATGCTTTTTTTTTGCGGTAAAGCTGGGGCCGGAAAATTGGTGGTGCGTGCTGACCGGGCTTGGGAAGCTTACAACTAATAGAACCCTGATGCGATTGCAAAGTTGCTTTTGCGAAGCCTGCCATTGTAAAGCAAGTGAAGAGTTACTGCTGTTTGTTAGATGTGCTGGTGGGGGCGTTTGGTTTCAGTTCATAAATTGCTCGCTATAAATTTTTGGAGGCGCGGAAGGCGCGGACTACGGTGGCGACGTCGCGCTGGTCGACGTCGACTTGCGCGTTGAGGCGGCGCATTTCGTCGGCGGAGATTTTGTTGTGGAGATCGGCAAGGGATTGGCGGAGTTGGGGGAATTTTTCGAGCGTAGAGTGGCGGACGATGGGGACGGCGTCGTACGGGGGGAAATAGTGCTGGTCGTCGTCGAGGGCGATGAGGTGGAGAGAGTCGATGAGGCCGTCGGTGGAATTGCCGGCGACGATGTCCACCTGATGATCGACTAACGCTCGGTAGAGGAGGCCGAGGTCCATTACGTTTGGCGGGGCGGCAAAGTGGAGATTGTAGCGCTGGCTCCAGCCGGGGAAGCCGTCTGGGCGCTCGAGGAATTCGTAGCCTACGCCGGCGTGCCATTGGGGGGCGATTGGCGCGAGGTCGGACATATTGCGGAGATGGAGTTTGGTGGAGTCGTCGGAGCGGATGACCATGGCGAAGGTGTTTTCGAAGCCGAGTGGCTCGGTTAGGTCGAGGTTGAAACGCTGGGAGTATTGTTGCTTGACGCGATCGTATATTGTTGTCGCGTTGTCTGAGCCGGGGGATTCGTTTAGGACTGTGGTGAGGGCTGTGCCGGTGTATTCGACGTAGAGATCGAGATCGCCGGAGAGAATGGCTTTGTGGACGAGGAGAGTGCCACCTAAATTTGTTTTGCGTTCGACTTGGATGTTGGTGCGGGACTCGATGTGCTGGGCGAGGAGTTCGGCGAGGATGACTTGCTCCGTGAAAAATTTGGAGCCGATGGTTAGGTGGGGTTGGGTGGGCTTGCGGCAGGCGGTGAAAAGAAAAACGATAAGGAAAGCGAGGAGAGAAATGGAGCTTCGTTTGGCGCTGCGCATTTTGGTTGGGAGAAATTGTGGAAGGTGGAATTTAACACAGAGGGCACGGAGTTCACAGAGAAGAAGAGGAGCGCGGAGAGGAAAAGGACGGGCGATTGTACGGACATGGGGCGCAGCCCGCCGCGGCGGGCGCCCCTACAAACGGAGAATATGGCGAGAGTCAGGCTACTTTTAGGCGGCGTTCGATTAGGCCCAGGAGGGCGTCGGCTGCTATGGCCAAGAGGGCGGCGGGGATGGCGCCTGCGAGGATTACGGCGTCGCTGACCATGGCTACGCCGCGGAAGATGAAAGTGCCGAGGCCGCCTGCGCCTATGGCTGCGGCAATTGTGGCTACGCCGATAGTGATGACTGTGGCGGTACGGATGCCTGCGAGGATTACGCTTAACGCCAGCGGGAATCGGACGCGGAGGAGGATTTGGGAGTTGGTCATGCCCATGGCTTCGGCGGCTTCGAGGATGGAGCGGTCGACGCCGGTGAGGCCGACGTAGGTGTTGCGAAGGATGGGGAGGAGCGCGTAGAGGACTAACGCGACGATCGCGGTGCGGCGGCCGATGCCGCCGATGAAAGGGATGGGGATCAGGAAGCCGAAGAGGGCCAGGCTGGGAATGGTTTGAAAAACGCTGGTGATGCCGAGGGTGATGGAGCTGAGCTTGCGGTGTTGGACGATGAACATACCTACGGGGAGGGCGATGGCTATGGCGAAAGCCATGGCGATTGCGACTAGCGTCAGATGATCGAGCGTGGCGCTTAGGATTTCTGCGCGATGCTCGGCGAAAAAGTTCCAGGGGGTCATTGCGGGGCTCCCTTGTGTTGGTCGAGGCAATTGGTGAAGGCTTGGACTTCGGGGTGGTCGTTGCAGAGAAATGCTTGAGGTGGGGCGACGGCTACGAGGCGGCCAGCTTCCATGAGAGCGATTCGCGAGGCGAGAAGGAGCGCTTCGCGGATGTCGTGGGTGACGAAGACGATTGTTTTTTTGAGGCGGCTGGCGAGGGCGCTGAATTCGCGCTGGAGTTCGGCGCGGGTGACGGGATCGAGAGCGCCGAAGGGCTCGTCCATTAAGAGGATGGGAGGATCGGCGGCGAGGGCGCGCGCTACGCCGACGCGCTGGCGTTGGCCGCCGGAGAGTTCGCGGGGCTTGCGTGCCGCAAATTCTGCCGGGTCGAGACCTACCAGGCGCAGTAGTTCTTCGACGCGGGCGGCGGTGCGGGCGTGTTCCCATTTTTCGAGACTGGGAACGAGAGCGATATTTTGTGCGACGGAGAAATGCGGGAAGAGGCCGGCTTCCTGGATAACGTATCCGATGCCGCGACGGAGGCGGATGGGGTCGCAGTCGGTGGTGGCGCGGCCTTCGACGAAAACTTGTCCTTGCGAGGGGAGCAACATACGGTTGATGAGTCTTAATAAAGTGGTTTTGCCGCTGCCGCTGCGGCCGAGGAGAACGAGGGTCTCACTCTGAGAAATTTTAAGCGAAACATTGGAAACGATGTTGCGGACGGGAGTATCGTTTTTTCCGTTGTGCGCGGCGCGGATTTGGTAGCTTACATCGCGAAATTCGATGGCGAATTCCGGGTTGGATACAGGTTTCGTATTCATTTCGATTGACAGAGCCTTTGTAGAGCGGGACCATCTTAATGCACCAGCCTCCCCAACGCCGAATTTTGGCGCATCTTTCACGCCGAAGCGGCATCTAACACAGGGGGAAACGCCATGGGAGCAACCGCCACAGTTGTCCGTACACGGCACGAACTTCACACCCGGCTTTTAGGCGCGCGCGAGCAGACGGATTCATTGTTTCGCATCGTGCGCGACGAAGCGATTTACGACAGACCTATTCCTGAACGGCATCGAATCATATTTTATCTTGGGCACGTGGAAGCGTTCGATTGGAACCTGCTTGCGGACCGGGCGTTTGGCCTGCGGTCTTTCCATCGGACATTCGATCGGCTTTTTGCATTTGGAATCGATCCCGTGAGCGGCGGATTGCCGAGCGACACGCCGCGAGATTGGCCGGAGCGCGAGGCAGTTGAAATGTACAACCGGGGCCGGCGGAAAGAACTCGACGGAGCGATTGAGAATGCCTTGGCGAGGCCTGCGGAGGGGCATCCACAGCTGATTCCCATGCTGGAAGTGGCCATTGAGCATCGGTTGATGCACGCGGAAACGCTGGCGTATATGCTGCACCGGCTGCCGACCGATCGAAAAGTTCGCGGGCCGATTGGGTCGTCGTCCGGAACGCCGCGAAAGAAAACGCATCTTGTGGAAATTCCCGCGGGGCGAGCCGCGCTGGGGCTGAAATATACGACGGGCGATGAGTTTGCGTGGGACAACGAGCTGGATCCGCATGAAGTGGACGTGGCGGGATTTGCGATTGAGAGCGGGAACGTGACGAACCAGGATTTTTTGAGGTTTATTCAGGCCGGCGGATATGAGAACGAGGCGCTTTGGAGCGCGGAGTCCTGGGCCTGGATGCAAACGGAAGGCGTACGGCATCCGGCGTTTTGGAAGCGCGATGGAAATTTGTGGATGTACAACGCGATGTTTGGGGAGATTCGGCTGCCGCTGGATTGGCCTGTTTATGTGAGCCACGCGGAAGCTAGCGCTTACGCCAAATGGCTTGGACGCTCGTTGCCTAGTGAAGCGCAGTTTCACCGGGCGGCTTACGGAACCCAGGATGGCTGGGTTGAGCGGAGTTATCCGTGGGGCGAAGAGGGGCCGAGCGCGCGGCACGGCAATTTTAATTTTCAGCATTGGGATCCCTCACCTGTCGGAGAACATCCAGAAGGCGCGAGCGCATTCGGAGTTCATGATTTGGTAGGCAACGGATGGGAATGGACGAGGACGCAGTTCGCGCCATTTCCCGGATTTGCGCCGATGCCCTTCTACCCTGGTTATTCCGCGGATTTCTTCGATGGCAAACACTATGTGATGAAGGGAGGGTCGCCGCGAACGGCAGCATGCATGTTGCGGCGATCCTTCCGGAACTGGTTCCAGCCGCATTACCCGTACGTCTACGCAACGTTCCGCTGCGTGGAAGACTAGCAAGACAAGTCCAAGCCCTTGGGAGCCGACATGCTGACGCAGATCCTTCCGCTGAGACATGTGTCCGAGTTTGCGGCGGACATACGCGAAAGCTTGACGAAAAGCGGGCAGAGAGAACTGCCCTCGAAATATTTGTATGACGAAGTGGGCTCGGCGCTGTTCGAGACGATTTGCGTTTTGCCGGAATACGGGCTGACGCGTGCAGACGCGCGCTTGTTGGAAAAGCATGCGCGGGAGATTGTGGGGCGGTTGCCTTCGCCGGTGCATGTAGCGGAGCTGGGGAGTGGCAGCGGCAAGAAGACGCGGTGGATACTCGAGGCGCTTTCGCGGCGGCAGAAAACTTTTTATTTTCCGATTGAGATCTCGCCTTCGGCGCTCGCGGCTTGCGAGAAGGAACTCGGGCAGATTGACCTGGTGAGCATCGTGGGGCACGAGCAGCCTTATCTGGAGGGTTTAAGATCCGTCGCCGAGGGGCGGCTGAACGGGGACCATCTGCTCGTGCTGTTTCTGGGAAGCACGATTGGGAATTTCGACCGTGGTGCCGGAGAGGAGTTCCTGCGTAGCGTGCGCGGGATTTTGCGTGAGGGCGATGCGCTGCTGCTGGGGACGGACCTTGAGAAGAGTATCGAGGAACAATTGCTGGCTTATGACGATCCGGCTGGTGTGACTGCGGCTTTCAATTTGAATTTACTGGCAAGGATTAACCGCGAGCTGCGCGGGGACTTCGATCTGAAGTGTTTCCGGCACGAGGCACGATGGAATGCTGTGGAGCGGCGCATTGAGATGCATTTGCGGTCGACCTGCCGGCAGCATGTGGAGATTCGGGCAGCGGGACTGCGCGTGACGCTGGATGAAGACGAGACGATTTGGACGGAGAGTTCGCACAAGTACCGCATTGGGGAAGCGGCGGAGATGGGCGAGCGGACTGGCTTTCGGTCTGAAGGCATGTGGGTGGATGAGGAGTGGGCTTTTTCGCAGAATCTTTTGATTGCGGAATAGTTTGGTTGGTTCCTGCCTATAGAAAATTCATAGGACAAGGTGCGTGCCCCATTTGGGTGTAGCGGTCATCCTCGGAAGGATGACCGTACCTTTGGCTTACAGACAGGAAAAACATTACACAGAGGACGCAGAGAGAGCAGAGGGCACAGAGAAGACTTCTTGCAGACAAAGAGAGAGACTACCGGTTTTCAAAACCAGAATCTGATTTTTTACACGAAGAAGTGGCGAGTGGCGAGCTCTACCCCGCAATTGTGGCGAAGTTAGAAGGATTCGATTCGCCAGACCAGGCGGGCGAACCACGGATCTTGGGCTGCGAGAGTAGGGTGCCAGACGGCCAGGATTTGGGAGCCCTGGTAGACACGCTCGAAACCTTCCTCGGATTCGGAGACCGTTTCAATCGGAGCGATCCAGAATTCTTTAGCGCCTGGAGCGTGGAGCGTGATGCGAACGCGCTGCCAGCCGTCTTCCATGCGAAGCATGGGGCCGGGGAGGACGCCGCTGAAGCGAAGATTTTGCGGGCCTTCAGGCGTTTCGAAGAAACGGTCGGGTTCAGCTGGCGCTAGTAAATTGATCACCGATTCGATGCCGACGGCGATTGGTTTTCCGAGAGATTGCTTCAGTTTGATGCCGATTTCGCAGGCTACTTCGCAGCCTTGCGGAGAAGGGCCGAAGGTAAAACGCTTTGCGAGGGAGAGCTTTGGCGGTGCGGCGCCTGCTTTTGCGCTGAGGCTCAGTTCGTCGTCGCGAATGAGCTGGGCGTCGTTGGCGGAAGCGGATTTGACGTTGTAGGCGCCGCCGGCGAATCCGGGATCTTCTTTCAGTTCGAGCGTTTCGTACTCAGACTGCGTGCGAGCAGGGTCGAAGAGCAGGACGCGGAAGGCGTGGCGCGGCCAGCGGTCGTAGCGGAGAAAACGTTCGAGGCCAGGCTCCTTGACGAGGGTTTGTTCGTGAATGGAAGAGACAGCGCCCGGAACGGCGGTTATGGCAGCTTCGCGTAGGCGCGCATGGTAGGCCTCAGGGCGGCGCTGAATGGAATTGATGAGCGTGGCGGATGCGGAACGAAAATCGAAGACCGCGAGAGTGCCACCGTCGGTGGGTTTCAGAAGCGCCTGGTATTCGGGGGCGGTGAAGAGGTGCTCGTGAGCGCCATCGGCATCGTAATCGAGCAATTCGACGCGGGGTACGAGCGCGCCGGGAGTATGTTTATCGGCGATGGCTTCGGCGCGAATTAAACTGCGCCAAAGCTCCGTGCGGAGATGCGGGGAGTAAAGGCCGCCGAAGACGCCGTGCCAGTAGGCGTCGTTGCATTGGCCGCGGAGGAGCAGGTCACGGGCCGTGGCGAGGTCATCGGAAGCTTTTGAGGCGCCGCGGCGCGGAGGAACGGCGGCGATGCGGGCGGAGACGCGCAGCATTTTTTTGTTGAGCAGATTGGATTCGGCATATTTGCGGAAGAAACCGCGCCAGGAGCCGCCGCGGAGGAAAGAAAGAACTTCGGGGCGGGCGCTGAACTCTTTCTGGACGGCGTGAAAGCGCTGGCGGACGCGCGTGGGGAGAACCCATTCCATCATTTCTGTGTAGGAGGCAGTGGGAAGGTCGGCGCGGCCTAAAGGCGAGTGGCTTGCGAGATATTCCGCGGGAGTCGAGACGCGCAGCCAGGAAGAATTTTCTTCGAGAGCGGTGAAAAATTCCTCGAGCCATCCATCTTGGTAGCAATGCTTGGCGGTGCCGGGCCAGACGCCGAATTTTTCCATGTCATCGCCCATAGCGGCGACGCCGCCGGGATGCAGGGCCGCAGCTTCCTTGAGATAGGTAATGACGTCTTTGACTTTGCCGAAGGGAATGAAATAGCGGAGCGCTTTCTGGCCGGGGAAGAGCCAGACGGTCTGGCCGCGGTCCTCGGCAATGTAAGCGCCAAAGAGTTCTTCTGGCTCGAAGCCGGCGGAGAGGAAATGGATGTCGTCGACGAGAGTGTAGTTGACGCCGGCGGCAGCCAGAGCGGAGGGGAGTTGCGGCTCCCAGACGCGCTCGGCGATCCAGGCGCCTGCGGGTCGATGAGCGAAGTGCTCGTCGAGGTAGTCGGCGAGACGAGTAATCTGTTCGAGTTGGTCTTCCGGCGGGATGGAGACGAGGATGGGTTCGTAAAAGCCGCCGCCGACGAGTTCGACTTGGCCGGAGCGGGCGAGGGCTTTCAAACGGGTGAAATACTCGGGGCGATTTTCCTCGATCCAGGTGAGCAGCGGGCCGGAATAGTGGAGGCCCATGTGGACGCCGGGATGTTTCTCAAGGAGTTCAATGAATGGCAAATAGGAGTCTTTATAGGCCTTTTCCAGCACGTGGCCGAAATTGCCGCAGGGCTGGTGGGCGTGAATGAGCAGAGCGAGATGGAAGGGTTCTGGCATGGGGAAAAAAGTTCTCTCAAACATCATACCGTGTGGCGCAAGATTTCCAATTCAGGAGAATGGTTGGTGTGAGCGAAAGGCGCACTTTGTTAGGACGCATAAAGCCAGGTCCGTGGTGCAGGAGATTGACACACCTGCGCACGTGTGAAAGGCTAACCGAAGGATAGAGTGGACTATGCGAGTGACAGCAAAAGGCGAATACGCTACGCAGGCAGTGTTGCACCTGAGCCTGCAGTATCCCGAAGTTGTGACGATTCATGAAATCGCGCAGAGGCATCATATTCCGCTGAAGTACCTGGAACAAATCCTGCTGGAATTGAAGCGCGGGGGAATTCTGGAGAGCCGGCGCGGGGTGCGCGGGGGTTATACCCTGGCGCGGGCGCCTGAGGAGATTTCTGTCGGGGCCGTGTTGCGAGTTGTCGATGGCGCTTTTGCGGAGTCCAGTTGCGTGCACAATGAAGCGATGGGCGGAGTTTGCGTAGAAGGCGAAAGCTGCGGGTTGAAGCAGATTTGGAAGGATGTGCAGGGAGCGGTGGAGAAGATTTTGTTTGCGACTTCGTTTGAGGAAGTGCGGCGGCGGACTTTGAGCGGAGCGCCGCGGGGCTGCGAAACGGTCAAGCTGGACAGTTGAGAAAAAGAAAACGGCACGCCGAGGCGTGCCGAGTGGACAGAGTCAATTCCCCCTAAAAGCAGGCGTTATTTCGCGGTGTAGAACTCCGCGTTGACCGGAGTGTAGCTGTTCCACTTCTCCGGCAAATCTTCGAGGGCGAAGATGGCGGTCACCGGGCAAACCGGCACGCACGCGCCACAATCAATGCATTCCGTGGGATTGATGTAGAGCTGGTTGAACTTTTCATGCTCGGGCTCGTCTTTACGAGGGTGGATGCAATCGACGGGACAGACATCCACGCAGGCGGTGTCTTTTGTGCCGATGCAGGGCTCAGCGATTACGTACGCCATTCAAATCTCCTTATGAACGAACAGAAAGCCGGGAGCGAGTCCAGAGAATGGGAGCACCCAGCGGAATTTCTTATACCACGCCCCTGCCGGGGCCAACAAGCAGGAGAGAAGATTGTACTTGGCGCGACGGGGTTTCTCAACCTCGGGCCTTGCGGCTAGAATGGTTGGGGAAGGTGAAGCGATGAGATTACGGAATGTCGTTGCGGGAATGCTGTTGTTTGCAGCGGGGATGACTATTGCGGTTCTGGTTGCCGCGGGTGCGCCGCAGGCCAAGGCTCCGTCAGATCCGCCCATGATCGACGCGCAGGGGTTTCAGAAGATTCTTGCGGAGCATAAGGGGAAGCCGCTGCTGGTGAATTTCTGGGCGACGTGGTGCGAGCCTTGCCGGGACGAGTACCCGATGCTGAATGAGTTGGCGAAGCAGTATGCGCCGCAGGGGTTGCAGGTTGTGGGCGTAAGCATGGATGACGACGGAGATTTGATCTTGATGCGGAGATTTCTGGCGCGGTACAAACCGATTTTTCCGAACTATCGCAAGACCGCCGGGGCCGAGGCTGCGTTTCGGGAGTCTATTTTGCCGGGATGGACCGGGACTATGCCAGTGTCCGTTTTTTATGCGAAAGATGGGCGGCAGGTTGGGCATTTCCTTGGCGAGAAGAGCCGGGGACAGTACGAAGAGACGATTCGCAGTTTGGTGGGTTCGAGCGTGGATGCTAGCGGCTCGCAGCAGCGGTGATGACTTGCCACATAAAGTGCGCGAAATTCCTGAGTTGGAGGTTGATGCTTTGAAACCGGGGAAGAGCCTGTGATACGCAGCGAAAATTTGCGGAGTGGCT